>Ga0116231_10000165_pt1 | contig 91133 bp, 77 predicted proteins | sample S1TSphgellanicum_2_FD_89695 | JGI IMG/M metagenome (GOLD analysis project Ga0116231, IMG submission 89695) | Host-associated microbial communities from peat moss isolated from Minnesota, USA - S1T2_Fd - Sphagnum magellanicum MG | ecosystem: Host-associated > Plants > Peat moss > Unclassified...
GGGGGGGGGGGGGCATTATGAAAAACGAAATGCTCTTCCTTCTCCTGGATGAAAAAATATACTTTATAAAGTTACCTCCAGATACACTGCAAAATTTCTGGCAGACAAATGTAAGTCTGTTTTTAACACATTGTGTAAGAAAGTCTTGTGTATAGATAAGTAAGTTTTTAATGCATATTGTGAAAGAAAGTCTTCTGTATAGGTGACTACTAAGTAAGTAGAGGGTTTACACATACAGGAGGGGCCTACTAATGACCTGCTTGACCTATTAGCAACCTGCAAGGGGATTGTTAGTTGGTAATTAAAAGAGCCACTGAGTTAACTACCACGGTTAGCTGTGGGTTTAGGCCAACTGTTTCTTGGCCACTTACCATCAATCCTTCACGGTGCATTGGTGGGTGCTAATCACTCTGGCCCTTCCCCCAGTAAATAATGAAGGTCCAATGCCGGAACTGACAAGATGCTACTCTCACATTCTGATCAGAAGAGGTTGGAATTTGGGGACTCGTGACAGTACTGGTGCTGGGCCTTGCCCAAGAGGTAATAGTCCCTAGTAGAACATAACTCTCAAGATCTTTTTGCATAAAGACCTGTGGCATGCAGCATGACTCGATATGTACCTTGTAATTTGCTCAAGCCCCAGTTTGGGAGCATTTCCAAAACTAGGGGATTAGGACAAGACAATAGCCGAGTACAGCCTGCTTTTTGGAAACGTCTCCCACTTTACACCATGCCTACTCTACATGCATAATTGAGAGGGATCATAAACCTATAAGATAGCATCTAAACATTCAAAGGGTAAGAACCAAAAATGGGGCTGCTCTGGGAATTAAGAACCAGTGCAAGCAGTCTAGTTTTGGTGGTAAAAAGTTGCCTAATTGCTTTTAAAAAATTAACTCAACTCTCTTTAGTTTAGGGTTGAAGAGTTTAGGGTTGACTGGATGAAAGGTTTGAAAATAAAAATTTAGCCAAAATTATGCTGATCTAACCACAAGCATAGCCACAATGCTATCAACAACCTTCTTTATTGCCTACCATTGCTAGAATGTTTTCCTTCCAGTGGTCGCATTATTAACATGTAGATGCATCAAGGGAGGGGTTATCACAACCTTCAATACTTCAGGTCATGGGTTATATTGTCACCTTGGAACTACTATCTACAGGATTCACTAGCCATTATCCTTGGAGTCTCCAATGCTCATAAATACAAAGTTCAACACTCACAAGTACACTGCTTGTGCTTAGTTTCCACAAACTCATAACGTTCAAGAATGATAATGTCAAGAAGCGAGGTAGCGGATTGTGTTGTCTTGATGTTGAAGAGTGGGTGTGTGAATGCAATGTTAGAATAGGAAAAACAACATCTATAGCCAAGTTTGTAACAAAAAAATTGGTGGCTTCTCTTGTCACTATTTATTTGTAGGTGTAAAGAAAAAAACCTTTCATGTTGAAGAGGTTGTTAGAATAGGATATGAACAACAGCCATGGCCACTATAACAGAAATGTTGTAATTTCTTTTGTGATATTGCTTTGGTTTTGTTTTGCAATTCTTGCTCTTTTTTCAATTAAAAAAATTGAAATATTTTTTACTATTTGAATAATTTTAGAGCTCTATTTGGTTGTGTTAGATTGCATGAGATCATGACTTGTTTGTTGAAAAAACATGAAACTTCTTTGTTTGGTTTGAAATAATTTCAGAAATTGTATATTGCTAATTTTGTTGCATATATGGTTGTTGGATCAATGTCATGTCAAACTTCTTGTTTGGATCCAAAAAATCAATCATAAGGAAAGCATGGAAATATTTTTTTGTATAAGGTATTAATTAAATATTGAAAGAAATTGAAAATGCAATGGTCTATATCAAATATGCAAAAGCATGGAAGGTTGGTTTTGGTTTTTTCTTTCTCCTTTATATTCTTTTAATTGTCTTTTCCTTATGCCACATTTTGTAATGCTTAGTATGTATGAATATGTTTTTGCTGCAACTCCAAATATTGTTAACTTCAGTCTTCACCTATGCTGACTTAGGATTTCATAACAATTTATGTGCACATGAAGTCTTGGAACCTTTTCTCCCTAGTTGACAAACTAATTTTTTTTCCTAGGGACTTATTCTTTTTCTTTATCACTCCTGGGTATTCTTGAGGTCTTGTAATGTTTTTTCGTTTGTTGTTGTGTGGGATAAGGATAGCTAAAACTTTGATACAAGAACTCAGCAAAAAAAAAAATTGCTTCATACTTTATGGATGCCATGGGGGTGGTCTACCCCCAATATTGGCTTGGGCTTGATGCAGAAGAGAATTTCACAAAGCACATCCTTTTGAAGGTCATTATTGTTACAAGAGGTCATTGGTAGCAAGAGGTCCCATTTCTCCTCCCATCTTCTCTTTGGGTGCTTTTGAGTTGCAAGCTAGTGTTTTCAAGTGCACTCTGAAAGCAAACCTGGCTGCAACAATGGAATCTCCATTTTTGGTGAGCCCTTTTACAAAATTGTGGTGCTCTCTATCAATGTCTCACATTTTGAAGGACTCCTTCCCTGAATATTTCAAGTTGGCAAAGATTGCTACTATGCAAGTCTTGGGAAGTGTTGAAGATGAAAGAGCTTTTTCAACTTCATCTTTTCATGAAATCAAAGTTGAGGAATAGGCTTTCTCATCACTTGCATACTCTTTTGGGAATTTTCTCAAAACATTCTTTACTTACAGAATTTCCTTTATGGTGCTACCTATGACATGTGATGCAAAGCACATAAACGTGTATTAGAATAGATCCTAAACCATTCACTTACATAAAGCTTTTCACAAAGGAGTTTAATTAGAAATGAGTAGTGTGGTCTTGCTATTAGAACTTAGCTCCAATTTTCTGACTTATGCATTGTTGTTAGTTCCTAATAATTTTTTGAGTTGTGTTGAACTTCAAGTTAGTTCTAATTTGTCTTTTCCAATTTATGGTTTGTCTTTGCTTTTGACTTTCTTCTTTGAGTCCTTGTTTAGTTGCTTTTAAGTCTGCAATGTTTGTTGGTTTTCCATTCTCTGCTATCAATGTTTGTTGGTCTTTTAGTTCTCCACAATAATTTTCTTGATGTTTGTTGTTCTTTCCAATATTTCCTTTTGCTTGTGTTTGGATCAACAGCTTGCAGGTCACACTTTTTCCCCCCACTTTCCCCCTTTGTTTTTAGAAAGACGCTTGCTATTAAGGTTTGGTGAATGTAGTCATATGTTCTTTGTTCTTAGTAGCCAAAATCTTTAGCTACTGAAAATTGTGATTCTATAGCCAAATCTTTTTTATAGATATTTGATTCATGTAGTGAGCTCTGCCCCGTGGTTAACTACAAAAATTTGAGACATTAGCCAACTAAGCTGAATGTTTTTGTGTATAGCTACCAGTTCAAAACCTCAAATTTCCCAAAGAAAACGCCAAGTGCAAGGCAGGTGCTGTGCATGGTACCTGAATGACCAGACTGGCCCCATTTGAGATCCATACCTGGCATAAATATCTGGTAGGATTTGGATAGCTGCAATTTTGTGTGAGAAGGAAAGCAGGCACCTGTTTTTTAACCTTTCACTTAAGGTGCCTCCTCTGTTGTGGCAGAAAAATTACCAGAGTATAAGGCACAATCCACATTCATTAAACAAATTCTACCAGTTCTTTAGTTTGCAAAGCCAATGCCTGTGGTTCAGGGTTCAGCAAAATCATTCCTTCAAGGTTTGGATGAATCACTTCGATTGTGCACATAAATCCATGTGTCTCCATTTGACCCATACAGGGCACAGTCCATAGGAAACATGTGTCTCATATGCTGCTATCTTTCAGAAGCACTAGCAAGGATTGCACAGTATGCCTATGGTACATTAAATAAAAGGCCATTCATGAACAGAATTTAGGAAACAAATCTTCAATATTCTAGCATGATTCTTCAATCTTACCTGCATACTGCCTATTGTATTGCTTGTAATTTTACAAATGCTTTGCCTTCTAACTCTGCTAAGAAACACCTAGCTGAACTCATCTTCTGAACTCCTGAGAAAGTTCTCCACTGGCTGTTCATTAACAAGAAATTTCTCTGCACTCATCAAAGTTCTATCGTAAACAAGACCAATTTGAACTCATATTCTGCACCCATGACAAAGTTCTGTAGCATATCAATTCAGGTAGTTAACATACACAGAACAATAAGGAGGCAAATTCTAAGGATGTGTGAAATTCTTTTTTGATAGATATAGTCAAAGTGAGCATCAGAACCAGCCCTTCCCTCACAACATATATGCTTCTAGAAAACCCAACCCTAAAGATTATACCATGTCAGTTTGTTAGAGAAACTGTGAAAACATGTGACATCTGTGGGGAAGTTGCACATGATTAACAACATTTCACATATTACTTGAACATCCTCCAGATAATGCACATAATGCAGTTCAAGTCTCAGATTTCCCACAACACCTGCAAGCAAGATGCCAGTCAGGATACAGACATGATCTCTCAACATGACTGCCCTACAAATTGAAAAGTCTAATGCAGACAACAGATATGCATGATTATCAAATCACATGCTGAAAAGAGCTCCTCAAAAATATCATTACGCAGGTTGAATGAAACAAGATAATGTCAAAGCTTGCAAATCATTCACATCATGTGGCAATTGATGCCTGAATCAACTTGCAGCCATAATGCTGGAAGTGTGGCATTTCAAGTTTAGATCTTTGGGCCTTCAGATGCATTCTAGGGCAAGCAATTGCCATTCCTCAGGACCCAATTTGAACAGAGAGATGGGGCCCAAGAGACGCAACTTGCAAGACTGCAGGCTGGAGCCTTGTACCCACCAATGCAAACCAAGTTTGGAAAGAGCAAAGGAACCCTGATTTAGAGAAAGAAAGAAAGAGCACACACCTCTTATATTTCTTCCCAGATCCACATGGACAAGCAGCATTCCTACTCAGTTGCCCAGTTTTCGCCAAGTTTACTGAAGCAGCTGCACTCCATCGACCTCCCATCATTGCTTCCACCTGTAAAGACAGATCCAAGTATGATCTTGAAGATTGCCATTGTAAAGAGCCTCCAGTAACTGTTTCTAGATTCCTTGCATGCTGTATTCCTTGGGAAACTATTTTCAGATGGAAAATTACAATGCATAGCTTTCACAATGACACTGAAACATGTCCATCCTCTGCATTAGTCTGTTTCTGCACGTATAATGTTACAGTGGTCACCTTCCTGGAAAGTAAGGTTGAAAGTGTCTTAAAATCACAACATGTGGCAGTGAATGAATTATGCTTTCTGTTATCCACAGCATATTGCATGATGTAAGTCCCACCATAGAAATACCAACCTCATCAAGAGATTTGGGAAGTGGCTTGCCCTCCTCCTTGAGCTTCATGACGCGCCTGTTGGCTTCTTTTGCCCACTCGTATTTGGCCACCACATCTTCCACATCACGAACTGTACACCCACATTCAGCTGCCACCTCAGCCTTATGCTGACCTGCTACTCGCTGGAACCCCACCATGCCCAGCCAGATGCCCCCTTCCTTACTCAAGACAGCCAAACATCACCTGCAATCCCCGCCCTTGATTGGACAACCCTCCTTTCACATCCTATGAGCAACTATGATGTAGCACCCTAACTGCTAGATCACCCATGTCAATTCAACCTCCAGCAAAAATCTCTCTCTGTGTGGCTCAAAATGGGCAGACCCAGAAACACCTCTTGTTAGCACAAAAAAATCAGAATCAGCTCCACCTAGACAACATGTTTGCTGCAATGAATTCACACAAATAAACTCAAACATTTTATGCCGACTCTGGAAATATCAAATTAAGAGAAAAATATGGACTGAAAAGGTATGAAGAGCCACATACCACAGGATCACGTTGAGCAAGAGCTCGAAGAATCCCCTCCTGTCTTTCCAAAGATTTTACAGCTGACATCTCACCCCCACGAGGTAGACCTCTTCCAAAAGTTGTCAAGCTTCCAAACTGCCGTGCCTTCTTCAGCTCATCAGCAAAGTCTGTGAAGCCAAAAGATGCATTATTTAACACTGCTAACATTATATGTGGATATCACTTTGCAAAGCTCATCTGCAACAAATAAGATAGAAAAGTCTTGACAGTGAGCAAAAGAAAGCCATTGAAGGGGAACCACTGAAGAGTCAACTCCTCTTTTTTCTCTTCTTCTGACACAATCCTCACTCTTGTCTCCTTTGCAAACTCCCCAGTTTCCAAACCCTAAAGTTGTTAGGGTTTAGAAAATTCAGGGTTTAAAGACTGAATATGTTCAAGACTTCCTATTCAAACTATTGCAGAATGTGTCAAAACATTAGAGGGAGAAAGAAAAGTCATGGAAGATCATAACCCTTCAGCTTGCTCATCTGGTTTTAGGGTTTATGAATTAGAGCTTTCCTTATCCCCTTGAATGCCTAAGAGTTTCAGAATACATGGGGTCAACAACCAAAGCCCCAGTGTTCCATTCTTTTGCAGCTTAAAGATTACCTCTGAAGCTCTAAGACGGGAGAAAGAGAAAGAAAGAGCAAAGCTACAGAAGAACACAGCAATTCAGAAACCTAAACCGAGCTAAAGGTTTAGAGATCTGAATTATTGCAAAGCCTTGTTGCAGGCTCTTCCAACAGATTTGTGATACGAAATACAAAGCTCTTCAGCGCTCTCAGTGACACAATCAAGCATATCTATCAAGTACTCTCACAATGAAACAATTTTGGCACTCACTTTCCATTGTGAGATCTTGTTGCGACACCGTAGCAGACTCTTGGGCGACTTGAGCAGAACCGCCGGAAGACGTCTTGCCTGTAAACACCCCCTTGAGTTTTTGGAACCATGATGATGGTGAAGGTTCGTCATTACTGCCACTCTCTACTGCCGATGCGAAACCTGATGAAGAAGAAGGCGCCTGTGAGAAGCGCTGCAAAGGCTGCTGGCCATACCACATCCGCTGCATGGGATAATAGGCAGCGCGCATTCGCAAGAGTCCATGCAACTGCCTTGATACTGTTCCCATTCCTCCTCGACACGATCCGCACAAAAGTCGCAATCGCTCGGAACGAGCATTGAGAGGAACGGTGTTGAGCTCCAGCGTTTTTGTCCGTCGTGTGCGACATTTAGGGTTTCGAGTTTGTGTGTGTTGTGTCCGTAAGTTGGTTATGGGCAACGATTTAAATTTAGGGTTTTGGGGGTTGGATGAATATGTCACACGTGTAACATATTCATCCAAAGCATGGGAACCTGTGGTGTGCGATGTTTTGGGATTTGGGTTTCTGTGTGTGTGTGTGTTTGTGTTGTGTAAGTGTGATGTTATAGGACAAGGGTTTAGGTTTAGGGTTTTGGAGGTGGATGAATATGTAACATATTCATCAAATATTTAAGTATTCATTCATCCAAAGCATGGGAGCTGGAGGGTGACACTTAGGGTTTCAGTTTTGTTTTTGTGTGTTTTGTGTATGTTATGTGAGGTTTTAAAGGTACATTCAGACCTAAAGTTTTTTAGCTTGATGAAGTTTTGACAATAGGCTAATGATAGGGATTAGGTTGGTGATAGTTCATGACGTTAACTATTGTTGGTAAGCATTAATTTTTTTATCCATCTTCATTCAAATGTATTGATTGTAACTAATTAAAGTATGGTCATAGCTACAGAGTGTTTACCTTTGTTCATAAAATAGTTGAAAGTTAGTGGAACAATATTGAATCAACATAACAATTGAAGAGCCCATTGCCTAAATTGCACACCCATGTCACACTAAGTCGTTATTCATTATCTTGTTCAAGTTCTTTCATTTTCTTTGCAACACATTCAAGCTCTTTTGTTTGAAGAGGCGGCCTTGAGCGCTGGCTAGAAATATTGAATGCTCATGAAGCCACATTAACTATCTTTATTCTAAATCTCAAACGAGATCTTAAAACTTCGAATAATAGGTGACATGAGGAGTTGTACACATATTATAGACAAACGACAACCCTAATTTGTAGACAATGTTCATAGCTACCATTAAACCCCCAAGATCAATGGTGGCAACGATGGTGGAAAAAGACAAAAAGAATTTGAAATTTTCAATGCAAGCACGCATTCAAACTAATTTAATTTTTTTACTAAGCTTCCTTATAGCTAAAGGACACCACAAAACGTATCAAGGCAATGGATGCAGTAGCAACTCTGGTAGAAGAGATGATGAAGTAGGGTCTACCTTTTGCATGAATAGTACAAAATGGTGGGGTAAGTATCATAGTCATTCTTAGGAATCAGGTAATGCATCTACAGATTCAATAGTGTCCAAATTGTGTTCGCATGCAAGGTCTTAGAATATCTTAAGTCAAGTTTTTTCTTGGAAAAGCAGTGTGAAAGCATGATAAACTTTACTATAATGATACTTAGCACTGCAACACACTTTTGGTGGACTATCCAATTGCCAAATGTAAGCATTGGGCTTGTTTGCTTAATAGTAACCAGACTCTTGTAAACACTCGTACTTTATTTGGAAAGACTTTTTGTTCTCATTACACCTTTTTATCACTAGTGACAACTTCAAGAGTTTGGATGATGCATAGCAGCTAACTCACAATTTGTTGGAAACCATCCACTTTGATAGCCTTACTTTCCGATACACCTCCAACCAAGGTGTATGGTGTAGTTCCATCCCCACGACAATTTGTAGGGGGTAGCACAGTAGGTGTGACCACAAAAAGTTCCAATAGTATGAAAAATGAACTAGAATCCGAATCAGAAACAGAGCAAATTCTAATATTTATCAACATCCCATCTGCACCATCATTTGTGGCAAATACAGCTTTGTTGCATTTGCCAATTCCTTGTTTTGTTATGAAAGGTAATATATTGGTATTTCACATTTATCCTATCCCATTCAACAAGGTACAATTAGCAAATAGAGCACTACAACATAATATATTGGACTCACATTTTTATGTTTCACAGAGATCTTATAAGGAGGTGTTGGGATATGTTGATGTCCTTATTAGAAAGGAGGACAGTTGCTCTAGTTTTTGCCATGATGTTTGCAATTTTGGCCATTTCACCTCATCCAAAGCTTTTGAGTAGTCTTTTTTTTTCTAATTTTTGAATTGGTTTGTTGTGTAGTGGTATCATCATAGTTCTATGACAAACATCATAACTAACCAAATCTTGTGAATGCCATACTGATAATCAAATGTAATCTTGGAGGCTCATCAACATAATACCTTGAATAGTGCTTATGCTAACCTGACTCATTAATGACACAATAAAGTGGCCTAAGCCTTAAAACAAATGTTTCTAAAAAAAGCACGAGCAAAAATACATCTACTGTGTTTATTTTCAATGACACAGTTGAAGTTGCAACAAATTTTAGAGGACATTGAAACAAGATTTGAAAGGATGTGAAACTTTTTTAATTGGTTTGACATTTGAAATCTCTAATTAAGGACCTTTTGAATGAGTGGAAATGGAAGGTGAAAGGGAGCAAAAAAGGTGTACAATTCACAAAGGTGGTGATACAATATTAAAGGAAGGCAAGTAGGAACATGGGGAATGTAATGTTGGAAAAATACCCAAGAGTGGACAATACACAACTAGATGTTATTTCTAATGAATTCTTGTGACCATATTTCTTTTGTTGCTTCCAACTTTGTCTGTTGTTGTTGTTTCACCTAGTTGTCTTCTTTGTTTTGGGTTTGATTATGCTTTCATGTGAAATATACTTGTAGGGTATGCCACCAGATTAGGAAGATTTTCTAGGTATTATAGTATTGTTGCTTGTGAACTTTATTATAAGTTTTTTTGAAGAGAACAATGCTAGCAATGACGTAACAACCCTCCTGGCTCATCTTGCACCTAAAACCAAGGTCTATCAACACATACTAATTTGATCTTCTAATGATGTTGCCCCTTTTCTAGCAACATGTCCAGAAACCTCCCTAGGGCCTAAGTTATGTGGACAAGTTCTTTGGTTTATGTGATGAATTGTTTCAACTTGATGAAAGTTTTCATGCTTTAAAAGTGACAGTGTGTCATCAAAGTTTAGTTATCTTCTCCCACACCATGGTAGTGAAACTTATGTTACTATTTATTGTTAAGTACTCCATGATGGGAAATGGTTTGAACAAGATGTTGTGATCCTGGTGCCGGGAGATGTCATCGGTATAAAATTGGGTGACATCATCCATGCTAATGTTCACCTTCTTGATCAAGATCCTTTGAAAGTCGACCAGGTGCTGCACAACTTTTTTTAATGAGTTATAACTTTTCAAGATGAAACATTTTTGCTTGTGTGTACATTTGAGTTCTTGAATTATGTTTGATAAATTAAGATGATGAAACTAGTAATTACCTGCTAAAGACTCATTGAAATCTCAATAAACTGAACAACATGTTATGCAACTTTGTTATGATTATGGTAGTTCTTATAAGTTCTTGAATAAATATTCTAGAGGAAAGACAAATATTGTAAGTTTTCTCACATAATATGGCTTGCCCATGGTCTTTTGTCAACCAATATGCAATAACTAGAAAATCAATGCCAACTACAAAGAGGCCAGGAGATGAGGTATTCTTTGGATCTACATGTAAGCAAGGCGAGATTGAAATTATTGTCATTGCCATTGGTGTGTAAACCTTTCTTGGAAAGGTTGTTCACTTGGTGGACTCCATGAACAATGTGGGCCATTTCCAAAAGGTTCTTTCACTATTAATGTGTTTTCTTATCATTGTTTTTATTTGCATTAGCACGTTCCCCCATCTCTGTATGGCTTCCGTTTCTTCTATCTTGGACATGCGAAACATGATGATCAAGATTTTATGGGTTTTTGCAAGTTCTTACAAGAATTCGTAATTTTTGCATCATTTCAATTGCCATAGGCATCATTGTTGAAATTCTTGTCATGTACCCCATCCAACATCACCCATATCATGAAGGGAACAAAAACCTATTAGTCTTGTTCATTGGTGGCATCCCTATTGTCATGCCCACAATTCTGTCTATCATCATGGCCAGTAGTTCCCATTAACTCTCCCATCAGGTTCTCGATTTTATTCCTCTGGGCTTTGTCACACGATTACATACTTACCTTTGTCATTCCATCAAGTTGATGCATGTGTGTGGACAAGGGCATCTAGGCCTTGCTGATTCCAAAGTTGGTGTTGTTCAAATGATCATGAAACTTTTTGATTGAATGCAAGGTGTTATTACAAAATGCATGACTACCATTGAAGAGATGGTTGGAATGGATGTGCTTTGCAATGACAAGACAAGAACATTTACGTGGAACAAGTTGATAGTTGACAATAACCTTATTGAGGTATGCAAAAACTAAAAGTGGAATATTTGCTTCCTATATCTGAAATGCAAAGGTATTTTCTTGTAAGTTTATGTTTCAAGTTAAGCACACTATTGAAGCAAGTTGTTCTCTCACCCACATCTTCATAAGTAAATATTATGTGAATCCTCTAGAATGTTTCAAGTGTTTACTTATGTTTTTAAAGCTTAATTATGGCAATGGATTAGATGTATTTGTCAAGGTGTTGATAAGGATTTGGTGTCCTTGCTAGCATCTACAACATCCAAGCTTGAAAATCATGATGTTATTGACGCAACCATTGTTGGAATCCCAACTGATCCCAAAGAGGTAAGAGGTTGACCTTTCCCAGTACAATAGTAGCTAGAGAAAGGGAAATAGGTGACCTTTAATTGTCTATTTAATGAATTATATCATTAAAGTTCATGTATGTTTGATGATTTACAAGCACATGTAAACATAACATAGATTCATTTCTTGCCATTCAACCCAATAAAAAAGAGGACAACTTTGACTTACATTGATGGTTTTGATGGAAAATGGTATCGTGCAAGTAAAGGTGCTCCTAAATAAGTGTCATTATGTCTCCTCATTTGATCCTTACAAACAATCATTTAACAATTACTTTCTGGATTTGCATATATTGGATTTTGCTATCAACAAAATAGAAGTTGTTGCAAGTGTACATTCAGTGATTGACAAATTTGCAAAGCAAGGACTTTGATCCTTAAATTGCCAAGCAAGCAAGTGCTATGGATGACCCATGATATTCTCATATTAATGATTTCTATGATAAAGTTTGTGCCTTTCTACTCCATAGTATTCAACTCTCTAGGGCTGCACAAAGGGTGCTACTCATGTTTTAAACCATACCACTTTGTCTGCACTCAATAGGTAGATAAAAAATTGATGGTGCTCTTCCAGCTTTAGCTCAAGAGAAAGTGAGAGAGGAGAGGCAAATTTTATGCTAGATAGAGTGTGTTTCAATTCATTCATCAATTTGATTAGTTAATTCTTGACATTGTTCTAGAATATTAAGAAACTTGTATAATGATGATGACATTGGTTCATTTTTTCAAGTTATTATTTGGTGGGTTGGATTGATGAGAGGAGTTGTATCTATAGCCCTTGCATTCAATCAAGTACGTATATTTATTTGTCTTTTGGAATTTATGTCAGGATGTCTACCTGTCGATGTTATACCTACATATGGAGACATGGTGTTAGTATTTAATTTGTGCAAATAAAGAATAGATGAGTTGTTATGTGTGTACATAAGTCATTGTCTAGTTTTTATCTTTTTGGATCTATGTGGCCATTCTTTTCAAGAAGTGCAAAGGGGTGGCAATTGGGTTCAACAAAAGTGTGCCTATGGTTTTTCAAGACAATCCCAACAAGCTGCACTTTAACAAGCTTGTGTATGGTGGCATAAACTTCATTCAATTTTATGAACATGGCCATGACTTTTTCAAAACTAGTGCATCTTTTCTCATTCTTTTTCATAATGTGGAAAACAAAATTTGTTCTCTCTGTTATTACGATAATGAATTAAAAAAATATAATTGTACAATATGATATGTTATGTTTTATCTTTGTTGCTTTTAATAAATTGGATCACACGAAGGGAGTCCTCTAAGTACATTCTATCATAATTTAGTATTCGTCTTAAATTTTTTTACAAGTTTTTTTTTCTTTTCTATTAGCTAATTACTTCCGCATAGTGGTATTTTCAATATGAAGACCGAAGTGCATGTGGAATGGTTTGAATTTGGAAGCATCATGTTTTATCTTCTTTGGAGGACAATCTTTTTTTTTACATGAATTGATTGTCCAACATACATTTGACCTATGTCCCTACATACATCACATTGCAAAGTGCATATTAGTATTTACTAATATCATATGTATCAACATTGCAATGCTACATCCACACAATAACCAAGACAGTGAACATCACTTGCATCAAAATTACAACAGTTTAGCCATATAATAGTGGTGCAAAGGCTAAACAAACAAAACAATCAAGAACTTAAAACTTGCTTGCAAGTGATTGTATACACACTAATAAGCCCATTTATTTCTTTCTTTTTTTTGTTCGTGATGCAATTGTTACGTTTGTCGGGTTTGTAATTGAAGATTTTCATTTTATGTATTGTTATTGGCCATGTGTTCTATCAAGTTGGAAGCTTGTTCAAATGATAATCTAACCACATGCTTGTGTCCACAATCTCAAAGTCCGAATAGAATTTAGACATTTGAAATGGTGCAAGGTCTCTTGTGACCACTTCTTTCAACATTCTTTTTGCCTTCCAATTGGGAGGTTGTCTTCAATATCCACATACTCTAATTCAAAAACCTCCAACATTACTTTCATATGTCCTGCATAAAATTTGACATTTTGCATTATTCAGGAAACCTCATTAAATAAAAATTTAAATCATATACTCAAGCAACAATTGATGAAGAATTTTAAACTGACTAGGGCAAGGAAGTGCACCGTGCTTTTGCAAGAAAGTTGTTTTCTTATCAACATATTATGTCACAAACTCATTCACTTCTAACACAGATTTGAAAGTCAATGGAGTCTTGAAATCCCTAAATTCGCAAACATCAAGTAGCTTTCGTTGTGCTTAAATTGGTTAGTACATCTTTTCAACCTTTGGTTTTTTGGGTTCACTTGCTACATTTTGTGTTAATTCAGTTTTCAACTTACATAACAACATTCCAAAATTGATTTTTGTTTTAACATTTTTTTGCCATCGTTCATGAATTTTTGGTCCTCTCAATAGTACTATCACTTTGTCATATTGTGAATCACATTCTACTACACAAATGTTGCTACATTGTACATCAATTCAAATATGAAGCATTACTTGTGATCTAGGCCCATATAATAGGTTTACAACTTGGCAACTTAAATATTGTTAGTTTAATTATGTTAGTTTCCAAATTATCTAATAATAGTTATGAACAAAAGATGTGTTCTATAAGCATACATACAAATAGTATTTGTTTTTGTAGTTTTCTTGTCACAAGACATGTGTTAATAGCCTTTGCACTATAATACATGCAAAGCCTAATTGCACTATTCCTTGGTTTGTTCAACTTGCCTTATTATAGGGGCTTTAATTATTTCATCTTCTCCACCATGTAGTAGTGACTTTTACATTAGTTGCTTCAACAACTTTACATGTGTCAATTTCTAAATTAATCAACAAGAATTTTAGTTGTGTAAGCATGTACTACTAATAGAATATTTGTTGGTTATAATGAAATTATTGCATGTGTGTGCATGTTTCCAAAAGTTGATTTGTTCCATCCCTTCCAATTATTATGATAAAAACTTAGTATGCTATGTTTTTGACATTGATATCCACAACCAGGAGTTGATGAAGTAGTAAGGTTGTTATGGTAGGTGTTTAATACAAATACACGTTATTGTTGGAAGTTTTCAAACATATGTATGACTAATGTTGTTGTCCAAAGCAATCCATAGCTTTGGTTTTGCTATCTTTTCTCTAAAGGGTTTTTTTCCCTCTTTTTCATGCTTGCACATCAATTGTGGTTATGTTAGATCTGAGAATTCACAACATCATTTTGGGGTCACCTCTCAATTCCATTTAGGTTCATTTAAATTGTAAATAAGTATAAATCCTCATTACTTATGAAGATCTTTGTGCCATTTGCCATTTAACATTCCTATTTTGGTTGTTGGTGGTAGTAGATGACCATCTTATGATTATCTCTTGTCAGGTCATCTAGCAATTCAATTAAAGTTGATTGAAATCATAAATGAGATGAAATTTTTCAATGCATTTGAAGATATTAACTTATGATTGCATATGCTGAACCTATTGGGTCACTATCATGAAACAATTTACTATTGGGAAAGTTCATCAAGGTGGACACAACAGCTCTTGAATCCATTAATTGTATGGTCTGTAGGTTTGGTGTGTGCTATTCATCAATAAGGTTTGAAAACACGATTGAGGAGTGTATACTCAAACTGCAAGAACAAAAACAACTTATTTTTTAAGGGTATTATGCATTCTCCCATATCATAGACCACACATGGAATGCTTCTATCACTCATGATGGCCAATCCCATCATCAACAGTTTGAAAGTTGACATTTTAAGTTCATGAGATAATCTAATTGACTGTTGAGTTATTTGAGCTTTTTGGAAATTGATTCATAAACAATTTGGTCTTTTGTGGAAGAATCAAAAATTTCAAAAACCATTAAAAGAAAACTATGAATGTTTTGGCTTTTTTACTTCTCATATTTCTTGAAGGTGCATGTAGATGCCTTCCAAATGAAAAGAATGTAATGTTTCATCAATCCCATACTATAAAAGATATTTCCTAGATCAGAAAAGAATCCTTATCCATTGTTTTGTTTTATAATATGACGTGTCCTGGCACAAGATTATGTGTATGCTACTATAGTTCATTAGTGACTTTCTTCTAATAGAGAGAGGATCATAATGTTCACACCATTGGTAGCCTTGATGATGTGCGACTCTTACAATTTGGTTATTACACACTTTTATGCATACACAAACTTATGGTGTAAGTTGCAATGCACTGGTAGGATATTTGTAAGAATCATTTTTTCTTGTTAAAAAAGAAAAATTACTATACTCATAGAACTGTCCTTGTAGACTTTGCTTTTCAAATCCTTGGAAGGTGTGAATCTCAAGCTAGGGAACATGTTTCATTTTGAAATTATAATATGATGGCACACTGAAAATTGTCTCTTAGAAGATTTTACCCTAAATGGGTGTGGTTTCAAAGGGTTGCCTAAAAGAAGTTATTGATTAGAAAAAGTTCATGATGAGTGTGATGCAAAAACCCATGAAAGTTGTTGATTTTATCTTGACATAAGCCTCATAAACCTTTTCATGATGATAAACCTTAGCACTTAAGGCCCTTGGCTTCTACTATAATTTCACAAACAAAAAAATATGTCCAAATTGGTGATTTTCATGTCTTTGAAAACCCATTGAACTATTTGAAAGGCACTCTTGTTACATGCTATTTGTAAGAATGCAGTTACTTTGTAATATGCCCAAGTGGTTTATGCTACAGAGGATGAAGAGAGGCTTCAACAAGCTATTATTACTAAGAAATATATGGAGTAGGAGCTAGTTTTTCAACTATTACTTCACTTTTGCCTTCTCTTCGAGGTGAATTTACTTGAGACTAGGCAAAGTGGCAACAAATATGCATCTCGATCATTGTACTTTGTCTTCAATGTATAGATAATGAGTTGTTACATATTGTATGTTCGGATATTTTTGCTGCAAGGAATTTGTTCAATCTAAGAGCTTTTCCAAAGCCCATGGAAATGATTTTTGAGCATCTTGTTGTGTTTTCTCAATTTGTAACTAAACATTTATGATATTATAAACAATCTAATGTTGTAGAAACTTGTGGATACAAGGACAAAAAGTTGAAATTTAATTTCAAGAATTGAAAAAGGCATAAAAGATGGATTTTATGGTGTTAGGTTTCTTGCAACAATTCTAAAAACATTTTCAAATAAACGTTTGGTAATACGACAAATTTGTCAATGAAAATGACAACTCAAAATATTTATGCAAAATGGTCCAAATCTCACAAATCATACTAGTTCCACCTAACATAAACAACACATCATGGGTTGAGAATGATGATGTTGAAGTCTACAAGTTTCATTGTTGGTGGGTTAGAAAGATAATACACCATCTACCTTATGAACAAAATATGTTATATATTTCCATGAAAGTTCAAAAGAAATGCAAGTTGATGCATCATGCATACGATATCATCAAGATTGGGTGTAATTAGACGATGCATGCAATTTTACTTGGCAACTACATATTATTTGCATGGTATGTACATTATTTTAAGTTATTATTATTATTATTTTGTAATGTTGGTTTTCACCATATTTGATAAAACATTTATGCATTAAAAACATATTGTTGGTTGTTGTGTTTATAGGAAAATTCCAAGGCTGTAAGAATAAGTTCAACTTCAAAACAACAAAAGAACAATGATGGAGTCATCAATAAAAAGGTTCATCAATTACAGCTAAAGGCATATTTCAACACTTTAATTGCTCTACATGTTAAAAAAAAACTCTAGCCAAAGCAAACATTTTTTGTTAATGGATCTTCATAAAGTCCTTAGTATCAATGAGTATGAATCAAATCATCTATTAAAAAAAATGTTCAAACATGATTAGGATGATATGAAATGGTATGCATTTTGTTAGAAATTAGGTCAAGTTGAAAAAAATGTACAATTTTGAAAAACATTGCAACATATAAAATTTGTTGTTTTGTCATGTGTAACAAATTTAATTTGCATTGTTTTGATATCGCAATGCAAAATTAATAAGGCTTGCAAATTGACGAAACCAAATAAATGAAATTCAAAAAACAAATATATGATATTGTGAAAAAAAGACGTCAATAATGTTTTCAAACTTATGACCAAACATGGCATTCAAAAAACGAAGTGAATGAAAAATGGACAATAGAAACATCTTCATTTTATCAAAAAATACATTGTTGTGCAATTTGTGGAATCATGAAACTAACAAATAAAATAAAATATTACTAAACATTAGTTACAAATACAAAGATGTTCATAATCAACATAATACTTACACACCATATGCAATTGGAAACATGATAATAACTTCTAATACAAAATATTCAGCACATTTGGATTAAGTGTCATTCAAATTTAATTAAACCTCAAAATGCAACTTACATAATATACCAACCACCATCATACATGGCAACATTATTTTCCACACATTCACTTCATGTTCAATTAGTATCATTCCTTAACATTGGAATGCACATGCAATCAAGAAATTGGGGATTTACTACAAGGCAAATTATAAAAATAAGTTTTTTTAATAGTCCTCTTTTGAGTTGGGATGGCATGGTGGATTGCACTTTCATAGTAGAAGAAATAAACACTTATGTAGGGCTAATGTTTTCACAAAATATACAAACAAATCCTTGGTTCCAAAAATATAAAACAATTTTTGAACAACCATAAAAAACTAGCAGCATGTGCATTTTCACACCAGATGTTGTACAACACATTATTGACAAACAAGCCACACATGACACAACATTCACAAACATGGATGTCCTAAAATTAGTATATACTTTAACTTTGTTATTTGACATGTGTTTTGAAACAAGAACCACAAAAAAAAAGATTATTATATAATAAGTCATTTAGAACAACAAGAAAATGATAATATACCACAAACATTTGAAGCAGTGAAAGAAACAACATTGAACATGAAAAAAAGATGGTCTTTATTTGGAAATGGCCCTATTTCCTTTTTTATTCCCACATGGCCATGGTACTTACGATGGTAAAACACATTTCTATGAATACTTAAAATATAGAATGAGTGCATTATTCTCACCTTTCACATTATACAAACCATATTTATTATATATGTATGATTTACAATAATCATTACAACTAATTGAAGAAACTTCATGAACATGCCTTGATAAAGACATAAAAAATTTAAAACACAAAATCCCAAAATGAGTGAAAAAGACATTTTCCAACAAATTGTTAAATACAATCTTCTTGCAAATATACGAAGCACTCCTCGATGGCACTTAACACAACTATAAGATTTACTCTACATGGTTGAACATTTTGGAATGCCAGATTTTTTTTAACACTCGCAATTGATGAAACAAGCTCTTTTCGATGGGAATAAATTATTGACATTGAAAAAATTGAACAACATATACATATGTTGTTAGATTGGAAAGATTTCCCAATAGAATGCACCATACTATTTCATTCTTAGGTCAACAAATTTATGCAACTTCTTTTATCATCGCATCATTTATTGGGAAACATAAAACAACATGTCATACATTATGAAATTCAACAATGTGGATCACCTCATGCCCACATCATCTTATGGGTTATGGAAAATGACATTGAACATATCACAAACGAAATTGTAGCATTTGTCCAAACAATGTTCAATAACAATAATAACAAAATTATAGACCCCACAAATGCAATGCAACATAATTTGTACAAATTCATAATGAGAAAACAACTTCACACATGTGGAAATAGATGCAAGCACAAATCTCATTGTAAATTTTGATTTCCATTTACTATGCAACCAAACCAACAATCCAAATTCAATAATAACACAAATTGATGGGAATATTATTGCCCAAGGCATGAAGACTATAATGTAGTGCCATACCATGCATCTTTGCTTTTATTGTGGAATGCACATCTCAATATCCAACACATTTTTTTCATATTGGTCATATTACCTTTTAAAATACACTATGAAATGTGAACCACATGGAACATTAAATCTAAGCAAAAAAAAATGCAGAACGATTGGGCTTATGAGATGTTTTTAAAATATGCTTCAACTTATATCCTTTCTCATTATCAATAAACCTATTTTTCCTAAAGAAGTAGCACTCACATGTTTACAAATGCCTGTAGTTCAAAAACATCTTGTTGTGAGATACATAGATTCAAAACCCCCTCACATGCACACAAAAATTATCACAAATTTTGGGATTTCATCCCATAGATGTCTATATGAATTGACCTTCTCATTTTGAAAACATGACTTTCGTTGAATATTTTACAAAATATGAATTTAACAAACTAAAAAGCCTTATTTCAAAAATGTCATGGTGAGGACAACTTAGGAAACTATGTTTACACAACTAACAAATTGACTAGATTCATAGACTTTCACCCCACACACAAGATAAAAGGGTATTTTTACAACATATTATTACAAAATATGTGTTTTCGAAGAGAGCTTGATTTACTCTTTGCATCGAATTTGCAAAAAAACTATGTACATGAATGCCACATTTGTGGGCTTGTACATGATTTAGAAAAAATAGAAATGTACCTAATGAAATATGCACATAGAAACCTTTTGGAAGTAGAAAAACGAAGCCAACTTCTTCAAGAAATATTGGAAGATCATCCATATCTTGACCCGCATCACAAAACACCTAAAATAATACCTCCCACAATCATTAAACAATCACATGAAATAGATATCAAGTAAAAACTTTTGAAACATACATTTGGCACAAACCTTTCAATGATGTAATTAAATCATGAACAACAAAAAATATTCCATTCCATTATTGAAAACCCACAAGGGTTGCACGTTTTAACAAGCACACCTAAAAGTAGGAAAACTTTTTTTGTGAAATACATCACACAACATTTTCAAACACTTGGCAAAAACATATTGTTATCAACAACTATGGGCACATTAGCATTTCATTTATGTTTTGCAGCAACTACAGATTACATTACATTTTGCATTCTAATGCGAAGATATTTATCAATCCTTCTTAAACCTAAAAATTTCAAATGTCATCATTATAGATGAGATGTCCATGATGATTAGCAACATACTTTGTGCTATGGAACAACGTTTAAAACAAGCAATGTCTATTGCAAAAACATCTCCATTTGAAACAAAACTTGTATTATTAGTTGGTGACCTTGCACAATTACCACCAATTTGTAAACACACATTACGACAAAATGACATATTATGCAAAAGTTGTCACGTAAAATCTTCGCCTTGTTGGAAAATGGCACAACAACATTTTTTGTCCGTATCAATGTGTCATGCCACAAATCCAAAATACCTACAATTTCTTAACATCATTCGAGAAAAAAAATCAACCACAAAGGAAATTTAGAAAGTTTTATCACCATTTTTTTGCAAATTCAAGAAATTGACTTTCCCAATTCTCTATACACATAAAGTTGATGTTGAAAAATACAAGACCATTGCTTTACAAAAATATTTTCCAACTTTGGAAATTTACTAAGTAAAAATGGACACAAATGCTACAAACATAAAACATATTCAACCATGGTTGAACAACAAATCCTTCAACCACATACATACCATTGTTGTAGGTGCACTTGTCATGTTTAGAAACAACATCAATATACAAAAAGGAGTTGTAAATGGCGCAATTGCAACTATAACATCTATCATATTTGATACTGAAAACAATATCACCACAATAGAAGTCCAATGAACAACTAACTCCATAAAAATGGTTTTGAAAAAACATACATTTCAACACAAATATGCATATGATGGATATTATTATAAAGCAACATTTCCAATCACATTAGCATATGCTATTATTGGACACAAATCACAAGGCGCAACAATTAGTTCAAAAGTTATTATTGATGTAAAAGAAGCTTTTGCACTTGGCTTCACATATGTCATGCTTTCAAGGGTCACAAATAGAAAGAATTTGAAAATAATAGGAAATCTTATTCCAAATGATTTCATACCTTGCACTTTTGAAAAATGATTAATTTAAGCACAATATCTTACAAACACCCAAATTTCATTTCAATACATATATTCCCAAATCTTTAAAACTATGCATCACATCTTTGCATCAATAAATTAACAAAACAAACACTCTCTAACATTTCACAATGGAAAGGAATATAGATTTACATGCATACAACAATATGGGAAAATACAAGTTGCATTGAGGTATGTGCTTTTTCATCAATGTTACAATTATATTCTTGTTTCAATGTTTGGACCTCAAACAAACAAATAAATAAATAATCCAAAATGTCATTTTTTATGTTTTTTTGAAATTCTTATAAGTGTATGTAAATGATTATGGATTCATCACTCGATGATCTTGTATGTTGCTTGTAGGTGCATGGCAACATGGTTGAAAAAGAGTCCACTACAACACCAAATATGCTTTTCCAAACATTGTGCAATGTTTGCAATTATCATTCTTGTAAAAAAAAATTCTCTTGCAAATAATCAAAAAGTAGGGAAACTTTAAACTTCATCTTGGTGCACATCTAAATGTCATATATGACATGATATGCCTTTATTTATCAATAGGATTCTAGAAAATATCCTAAACTTGAATATCTCAATTTTCCTTTTATTTGAAGACCTTTAGATTTTATTTTCTTTCATCGCATTCTATTATCCAATAATTTTTAAACAATGCATTACCAGTTGGCAACTACAATGACTAAGTTATAGCAATCCATGGGGACCGCTTCCTCCCACCAACAAGGGAGCCTTCAACCCTTAGTGGTTCATTTTTTTACTACACGTTCAAACTCTTTTGTTTTTTTTACTACATGTTCAAACTTTTATTCTTTCTATGGGAAAAGCTCTCTCATTTTCATGTATCCAAGTTCATTCCTCCAATTCACAACATTCATTGGTTTTTTTTTCCATTTTCATATGTTCAAATTCACTCCTCTAATTCACTACCCTCATTCACTGTTTTTTTTTTCATTTTCATGCTTTCACGTTCACTCCTCCAATTCACTATCCTCATTCACTATTTATTTTTTCAATTTGCCACCATCAAAATTATTGTTGTTAATGAATTATTTTCATTTTTTTGCATTTGCAAGAGTTGGTTTTTTTATGCTTTGAGGTTGAAAGTTAGACAATGAAAGTGATGGCATTTTTAATGAAGGATTTCTTAGTACCCAATGCTAGATTGTTGGTTGAAAGTGTGTGGAATGGTGGTGGTGTTGTCATTTTAGGTTTTTTTGCAATTTCAATTTGATGATGATGAAGGAAGTTGGAGATTGGGTTAAGTATCAGACTACCATTTGGTATTTGAACTTCTTTATGACTCAATATGATATTCAAGATGGGTTGAACATTTTAAAATCACTAGAAAAGTTGTTTTGCAAATAATAAACAAGTTGTGACCTTTGATTTGAAAGTGAGACACCACATACATGTGTGCAATGCATGTTGGCATTAGAGTTGCATGTTGACTTTACAAGCTTGTGAACAAAGTTGATTACCTTCAATGTAGTGAACTTTTTACAATTGGAAAATCCTTCGTGAAGATGGTCTTGCACATGTTTATTGTTGTTAATGTTGTGTTTAGGAACCAAATTCAATGGTCATGAGGTGAAAATTTGTCAAAGGTGATGGTGAGCTCAAATTTCAACATTGAAAAAGTTCACAAAAACATGGTTGGGGTACCAAAAAATATCGTTTCTTTGATGAAAAGGAATGCCTTTGTTAAATACTTATGTGCACATCTACAATTCATGTAGGTAGGTGGTTAAGGTGTAGTTTTAGTTGGAGCCACAACCTTCATTTATTTGTGGTTGCAATCAACTAAAGACTTAAAACCCAAAAACCTAATTTTTAATATGTTTTGTATGTTCATAGTTCATATGTGTGTTCGTTTGATTTCTTTTGGGGAACTTTTGAAGTTTTGAAGCTCTTCTTTCCAAGCTTCAAACTTTAAATGACAAGAATTTAAAGCACATTTGAATCCCAAAATCTGAATTTTTTTTTGTATACTTGAAGTTATTGAACATTTGTTTTTCAGCACCCATATTGAGGTTGTTTTAGGTTTTAGTTGGAGTGACAACCCCATTTAAATTTGCTTGTCTTCAACTCAAGATAACAAACCTTTATTTTTAAATTTTTATTATGTTCATAGTTTATGTGTCCTTAATTTATTTTTGGGCGACTTTTGAATTATGAAGCATTTATTTACAATCTTCAAAGTTCAAATGGCAAATTTTGAAGCACTTTCGAACCTTGAGAAGCTTATGCAAGTTTTTGACAATGATGTTGTTGATGATATGGCAATGAGGTTATAGAAATGACATTTATTATCCATGATGGATGGTTTGAGAACATAAAAAAACATCATTGAAAATGAAACAATTGTTTTAGTGAAGGTCATTGTCCACAAGGAGGCCATTTTATTTTTACATATGCACATGTGCATTTAATGTTCATGTTCATAAATATAAATTGATTGAACTAAATAAGTGGAAGCACATTAGGGTGGAACAAAAATTTCATTTTGACAAATAGAATATTCTTGAAAAAAAAAACTCCTTCACAATTATTTTGATTGGAAAAAATATGAAAATTTCAAGATTTCTGAAAATAATATAATTAGTGTCACCAATGCCAATATAATAAGGTAAAAAACATACAAAGGATTTTTGGATCTTTTGGCATAGGTTAAGGGGGAATGGACGACCAAAAGACATCAATGCATATTCATAATAAATTAGTTTGACCAACTATAGTATTTTTTTCCCTTTATTGATTTCTTAAAAAATAAGCTCCAAATGTGCTAATCACAAAAGATAAAGGACTTCCTAAAATTTCACTTCTTTTAAGTGAAAAAATAATCCAAACCAAAAAGGAAAACACATTTGATTCAATCATATGTTACATTTATCTATCCATGACATACACACATATTATTAGATAAAGATACATCTTATGATAAATTTGATGAGTCAACTTGATGCATTTTGGGAATACTTGTAAAAGTCCATTAAATTAAATTTCAAATAATTTTCCATGATTTTATTATATATTTCATTTTGATGCTTAAATTCATTGTTGATATCAGCCCCATCATTGGCACACATAAATTGGAATGCACTATAATTGAAAATCTGAAAATTATTAATAATATACTTTATGACATCCTTTTGTGTTCCACATTAGTGTCCTTCCACCCAATTGGAAATTGTAATGTACAAAATGATGTACAAATAATTCCCACTTTGAATGTTCCTAATTCATAAAACATTTAGCTTGACTTTCTAACAATTTGACAATAATGTATAATTCAATTCTAATTTCAAAGCATAATTTTTTCACAAGGAGGGCAAATGACATTTCATGTAATATTTTTGGCTTCTTTTCTTCCATGCAAAGCATTTCAAGAATGTTCATAAAACTCCCAATTTCATTGTTTGGTAAGCTTTAAGATTTAATGTGAATCAATTGACTTCAATCAATTTATACATGGAATTAAAATGAAGATTATGATATAAAATATGTGCAAAAGAGCTACTTAGACATTCTTTTGGGTTTATCTCAAATAGGTTATTGCAAAAAATAGCCTTTATGCATACCGATGGTTATTACAAAATAAAAATAAAATTTATTGGTAACTAGATTGAGTGGCTGAACCAACAAAATGATACTAGGTGGATCACACCACATTGATAAAATCTAATTATTTGATTTTTTTGGTAACAAAAAATTTTAACTTCACATATAATCTCCCTATTGGATTTTTAAAAAAAGTAAGAACTAACCAACACTAAAAATAACAAAGAAAATTAATATAAATGAAATAGAATTGTCGAATTATTGAGTTCATTGCATATATGTTAAAACCTCATATTCTATAATAGCTTCAAGTTTTGCATGTGAAAAAACCCAAGAAAAAATCACACTTATTCTTTTGCAAAATAAAATAAAATAGAACATGGATTTCTCTTCTCCACTAGAAAAGAAACACACAATGAAACAAGAGAACAAAAGAGGAAGAAAAAAAAGAAATGCTTCTTAGAGCATCAACATATGTTCTCATCCACATTATATATTTCATTTAGTCACAAAAATACTTTTGCTATTTATTGTCTTGCTTTGGAAACTTTAATGTTTTGTAACTTTGTGTTTTTCTAGGGAGTGAGAAAAAAATTACATCAAACATCAAGTGACAAACATCAAGTTTTGAGATACAATTTGCAAACAACCTTGTTATTTGCAATTAAATGAGCTATTTGATAATGGTGCATTTATTTGACTATCCCTTTCTATTCATTTATTTATGAATGTTGTTGCTTTTTGAAATTGAAAAATTCAAAAGAAAAGTAATTATCTATACATCCTTTACCCCTTGTTTATAGAAGGCTATGAAACATTCATTAAACAAGGAGTTCAAACATGACCTTTGAAGTTTTACATAAGATGTTTCTAGCCATGTTTGGTGAGGAAATCTTGTGGAGAAGGATGGAACATTGAATTTTAATGTTGTTAGAAAGATATATTAAAAAAATGTTCATATTCATGGTGTTTGTGTGAGAAAGAAAACATAATATTTGAATTTTATAAGGTTATACATTTATCAACACCCACTATTGGACATTGATGAAGTTGTTAAAAATAGTAATAAGGCATTGCCCTTCGTGACAAGGTAATGGTTTGATCCTTTTCGGATGACACATAAAAGGTTATGACCACAATTGTTGTCGTGGTTGTTTTGATTTTGCTAACATTGACATAATGAAATTGTTGTTTAAATTATTATTTTTGGCAACCCAATAAATATATAGAAAAATGTGTGCTTATGGGTTCCATGTGACTTGTCCCAAAGGAAATAATTATGATTATTATTTGGATAACTAGGCAATGAATTGTTTAGCACAAAACCATCTACTAATTTAATTAGCCTCATGTTCCAATGTGTTGTATAATGGATTCCACATGCCAATTGTCAATCTTTTTGAAAATTTGGATTTAGTGGCATTTTTGAAACAAGGAAATTGAACAAATCTTATGGTGCAATTAATTTCTATTGAATGTACTTGCACCTTTGTAATATTCCTTTGTATTAGTATTTGTTGTTTTGTATGATTAGTTGATTAAAATCATTCTTATATTATGAATAATTGCATGGTTGTAGTTTATTGAGAGTTGTTGAATGTACGATACCATCAATTTGTTTTATGAATCATTTGGAATTTTCAAATTTGTCTAACGTGAAAGCTATGAACATATTGAGAATTCAAGTTTTGGCCCGTCTAGGGAAGGTTGATTGAATGATGGATGGACTTAAGATGATAAGTGATTGAATATGGCCTAACTAGGTTGGACACACAAAATTCCATATGACTTAATCACCCTAGGTTGAAAATGATCTTGGGATGCACAATCTTCAAAATAATAGCCCTCCTAATCCAATTTTCAATTCTTAAGTGTACCAAAATCTTCCTTTAGATTGCTAGGTAGTACGAGGTGTTGTTTATGTAGAACTTTAAGAATGATGCCATCCACTTGATCATGTATGCACAAATGTTGAGCATGAGCACTCATGTGCACTCCAACCCATATCACTCTTCAATGCTATATTTTCATAAGCTAGTTGTTATCAAATTGCAAGTTATAGAGTTCTAGTGTTCATTATTCCAAAGAGTGTAGGTATGTATTATTAGTTGTGGGGGTATGTCCAAAGTAGATTACTCTTTTGGTGATGGGCCTTTTTGATTGGTCCATCATGAAAAAAGTCACTCACACTATGGAAACTCCCAAAATAAAAAATTATGTACCCTTTCCCTTCAGTCTAGGTAGATAGTTTACAAGGATAGAGTTTTGGGAAAAGGATATGGGATAAGGTGTGGTGCTATTGGGAACAACTTGGAGAAAACATGGGAACTTCAGGAACACATTGGCAGAACTATTGAAAAACTGGTGGGAACACTGAAATCCAAAAGCATCCCCCACCTCCAAAAGAAGAAAATGGGCCCTCATGGGTGCAAGTTGAGCCATCTTATTGGTTGCTTGAATTTTTATTCCTAAAACTGTTCATTGCCATGTTTAGGAGGTGGGTAGTTACCCTAACCCTATGGTTGAAACTTGAATCTCATAAAGAAGCAAAATTTTATTAAAACATGAAGTGGAAAAAAGGCCATCCAAGCTATCTATCTACAAAGGAAGGTAGTTTGTTTTGTAGTTATGAGATCCACTGAATTGGGATGCTTCAGATCATGTTCTTGATGTCTTTGGAAAGCTCTCCAGGAGGAGGGGTGCATGGGCATGGTTCCATGACGTTTGGACTTGCAGTGCAAAAGTTCTTGAATATTGAATGATTTTTCACTGAAAATTAAATTAAGTCGTAGCTGAAAATTTCGGAGGAATTGGAATGTGCCTTTGGTGTTGTTGGAAAGACCTTGATGAGCAGGATTAATGGAATTTATTTGGTAAGACTTGGATTCAGAATGTGGGAGATATTGGTGTTAAAGTGATTTCAGACGCTGAAAATTCAAATAAATAAATAAAACCAGGTTTTGGAAGGAAAAATCAGTTGAGGACGCAGTAACACTTGGGCCAACGGTACAGGTCACACTAGTTATGATGAATGCTGTTTCTGTTACTGATCTTCTCGTAAGGGGTCAACAAAAATTTAGTTGGCCCACCGACATTTCTCGATGCAGTTGAGGTAGAATCGAGTGCCCAAGAGCTGAAATCTGATGCAGTTGAAAGGGAGATACAATCACCAAGAAAATCTATGATGACAAAATCTCACATTCAGATAGTTACATGCTTTGCATATTGCTTTGACCATGGAAAGGAACCACGAGCTTCAGGTGATTGAAGGTTCTGTTTGCTTGCTGACAACAAAACAACAATGGATCCACCTCTAACAATGGATCCATGCCACACCTCTGGCCCCACCTCCTCAACTGATTTGGCAAGTCAACACAAAGATGCCAGTAGGTCCCCCCTCCAAAAAAACCTCAACTGAAAGCAGTTACAGTAGGAGCTTTGCATTAGTTGTTTATATGTTGGAAATATGGATTGCAAATTTTGACCTCTTATTGCTTTGGACCTTTTCTCTACACGTTGCAAGGTGGCTTGTAGTAAGTGTTGGTGTGGTATCAACCCTTGAACATACCAGCCTGGTCCTGGTATTGGGTACAAGATTGATTTTGGGCAAGCATGAGCCGGGTATGTACTCGTATATACTTAATGTAAATGGGTACAAGGGCTGGTATTACCCCGTCCTTACATGTCTAATATTACCCCAATCCGTACTAGGCTGGTACTGGCTGGTATTGCTTCATGTCTGTCATACCCGTGTAGTAGGGTCCTTGAGAGCATCTCCACCAACGTTCAGTATGTAACCCTGCACTGGACATCTTGGATGAGGTTCATCAATCGAATCTAGTGAATCCACCAGAAGACTCTTGGGACCCTGAAAAAATGCACACCTTTCTAGAGCCCTGGTGGAGCCCTGGAAGACAATGTCCATTCCTATTGATTGACTCCTCCCTGTTCCTGATTGGGTAGATAATTTGAATGCTCCAAGTGTGTTGCCACTACTAGTCTCCCACCTACTTGCAGACCCAGTTTCGCTTTTATGGGTAGGGTTGGAAAAAAGTTGTAACTAAAACTTGGACGCAAGAAATAAATTTTGCAGGCTCACATACATACTGAGCATTGCTGGAGGTGCTCTGACACCGTGTTGATACCAGGTGCAGGCTTACATACCAGACCAACGCTGATTGTAACTTTCTATGTGTCATATTCTAGCATTATAACACAAAACTTATAGTAAGTTCTTACTATTGTCCAACTAGTTATGACATGTCTTCAGTTTACCATATTTTTCAGGTTGCTTTGTATTAACCATAAAAGTCCTGAAACCAAACATAAGATTATATCCGGTTGTTGTAACCAAGAAATCTGGCAAATCTGAGAGGAATAGCAGAGATATAATCAAGAGTTGAGACAGATGGAGATACTCTGATCTGGTGGTTGTGTAAAAGGGAGATATTGGATTGAGAGAAGGGCTTTTTGGTGATAGATTTGTGGATACATGTGCTACCAACCAAAACAAATGGATCTGACCAGGTATAGGTAAGCCATCATGATCCCTATATGTGTTGAAGGGCATACTAATAAGGAAGTACACTACTAAGAATACAGGATGGCTGCAAGGTAACCAAACATTATGTATGAGTTGATAAGACATTAATCCCTTCCCTCAGAGTTTTGCAAATTGGTCAATGAAGGTCAAATGTTCACATCAGGAACACTTTCTATTCATATCTTACCTTAATGATGCCACACAAAGGTTCTAAAAGAGTTGGAGTGAGATTTATTACTTTGTTCCCATGCCTTGAATTTTTTTTGGTGAAGAATTTTGCAATACCTATGGTGATGTCACAATACTCACTTCCAAGGTCTCACCCCATGGCCATCAATATTACATAATTGTAGCAAGCAAGCACCTGCAATTGATACTAAGACCTCTTGACTATACATTCTTATCTTGGCCTACTAACCCAATAGTCTTCAATTGACAAAAAATGAAGATATATATTCTTAAGTCAAACCTTTTTTGTTCATTGTGTTCCCAATGATTGTTCCTTGTGAGGGGGAATGACCATTGGGAACACAATGAACCAAAAAGGCTCTTGAGGGATTGGATTGACAAGGAACAGCCATTAGGAATGCAATGAACCAAAAACGTTCTTGGAAGACCAGATTGGATGAGATCTTCATCCACCATGGATGGGCTATAACTTCCGACACAGTAACTCCCAAGGGTGCCATATCTTTATCATTGATATCTTGGGTCTTGACCAATATCTCCTTTTTTTCATACACATTATTTTCAAGGTGACAAAGTTTCATTTAAGTAAATATTGTTTGCAATGAAAAGTATACACTTGTGAAATGATAATATTGATTCCCAAAAAAAAAGTTTTTGTGACAAAATAATGATATCTTTTGCCAGAATGTGAACCCCATCTTTGGAAAGGAAAATGTTACTGCATCACCAAGAAAACAAAAAAATGTTAGATATATTAAGATAAGTGTTTGTTTTGTTTTGTGATCACACCTTGACCCTCCCAAACCAAGGGGCTCCTCATTGCATTTTTGGTCTTGTTGGAAAGATCTCAATGAGGTAATGTGCAGAATCATTATTTCACAATTTTCAAACCAAAGGATAAAAAGTTATTAGATTTATAATGATATTTGTCATTGAAAATTCATCAAAATCTACAAATTTGGTTTTTTCAACCAATCAATGCATCTTCATCGTAGTGGCTCTTATAATTTCCTTTTCACATCTTAAACCTTAACACCTAGGCTAACAACACTTGAGTATACACTTGTGCCAATAAAAGGTCTTGTTCACATTTACCACATATTGGCCAATAACAATTGAACCATTTTAACCAATTTATGCATTTTCACCATATTGGACTTTCAATTTCCCCTTTCACATTGCCTGGGAAAATGCATGGGGAATTTCCCATGGGCCATTCTATTTACTTTTTCACATAAAAGTTATAAAAATGGACTTTTCACAATTGGGTGATGTGTTTCTTAGAAACTTGGAGACAGTTTTTTGGAAAGTTGTAGCCCTTAGGGCCTTACAAATTATCACATTGGGTCAATAGCAACAAGGGCACACTAGTGCATATGAAAAAAATGTGCTCACATACCACATGGAAATTGATTTCCTAAACAATGAATGCAAAGGCCTGCATCATGCAATACACTATCCATCCTAATGCACGGTCATTATTGTTGGTGCATTTTTGAAGGGGTACCCATTGCATGGATGGGTTGACTATATAAACAATGAAAAAAACTAACTATTGCAATAAAAACATGAATCTTAGCCTAATTCAAAGTGCAATGAAAATAATTGTGGAATGTAAATAGAAAATGAGAAAAATAAATCAAATTGTAAGTTATTACACTTGTGCATGGACTTGGACATGGAAGGATATAAATTTGTTTGAACATAAAACAATATTCCACACAATAAAAATGGTGTGATGTTCCAAATATTTTAAACTAAATTTTTATAATATATTCAATTATTTATTAATGAATTGTTCAAATGTCAAAAAACCGTAGATGACATCAAGGTGGCAAAATTTCACAATTTTCCTTTGATTAATATTCTAAAGATAAAATGATTGTGTCAACTAATGTTAAATGGGTATATAAGTAAAACCTTGGTATGTAAATTTATAATGGTATTAAGAATTGATGAAAATGATATAACCTTGTTGTAATATTCCTATGACACCATCCTATAAGGTAGTCCAATGATGCTCATGTCGATAGCCAATGTGTTTAGTACAAAACTTTTGAATATACAAGTTGAAAACAATATCATTTTGTGTCATCAATTGTGTTAGACACTAGCTATGGAGAACTAAGGGTTGCAAAAAATAATGTATTGTACTTCCTTATGACTTCTTACTATTCAATGGGCAAGTAGAATGAGAAGCTTAAAAAGGTATTTTATATTTGTAGTTGAAAATATTGAATGCCTTATATGCTGGTTGTTTATAATGTTAAGTAGATAAGTCATTTATTTCCATGGATGAATATTAATAAAACTAAATAGTTCTCTATGTGGTTGGTTTATTTGGTGTAATCCTAGTAACTTTAATGTTTAACTCATAAAATATATTTGAGATTTGCCCAACTTTTTCTTTGCCACAATATTACCTTTTGACTTGGTTCAAATTGATTATCCACCCTTGAAATTCAGCTTTACCCAAGGGTAGATGGTTGTTTTGAAGCAAACCAAATGAAAAAATAAATGTATTACTTATTTACATTTGCGATGCATTCAATATTTATGATGGATTTGTTTGAATTATGGTTTTTTGATACATAATATTTTAATTTTCAATTGACAAGTCTCATTATTTGCAACATTACCTTCAACAACATGATCATTTTAAATAATTGAAAACTTTGTAAATTTCTTATTGTGTGTTTTTATAAAAATATTTTGCATGTAATTCAAGGGTTTCACATTATTCTGCCTTACAAATGGCAATCACATAAGGTTGAAATAATGATATGTTTTGATAAATTTCTTTGAATTCTACAATATAAAAAAGATCAATGTTCACATACATTTTCCATGAAATCGTTTCCACTCCCATTAAATTAGAGTTCAAAATTCAATTTACCAATTTACTTAAGGTACTGGGTATTTGTAATGTGGGTGTCCAATCTATAATTCTATCAAAATACCCTCAAATAACATGTAATAATTTGTGATGTTAGAAATCATGTCATGTCATTTTTGTGTCTATGTATACTCATCATATTTTTGACAACTTATGATATTGTACAATAAAAAAATTCCTGATTTTTTGGTGCAAATTTTATGTCTTTTGATATTCATGTTGCATTCAACAATTTTTATTTTTGTATTATTTGATCATTTTGTAACACAATTTGTGTTGTAACGTTAACTTTGGGCTTACAACAAAACCTAAGGCATGAAAGTAAATGTGAGTTAAATGAGTTTCCCATGAATCAAACACATTCTTACAATTGTGAAAGAATAAATCCCAACATTCCCAAATGTATTCCCTCATTGAAGCTTAGAGTCCCATAGAATCCCAAATCTTTGGGACAAAAATATAAGTAATAAATGTGGTTCAAATTGGGCCCCAATATACCATTGAAAAGGGTTTGAAAGTTAAATGTCAAATGTGGGCTTGCATTTTTCATTTGGAGTTGTGAATTTAAGAGTTAAATGGTCAAAAGAAAGGTCAGAAGTCAAATTGCTGCTTGATTTTTTGTGACACAAATTTTGAAAATAAGGGTCAAATAACTTCCAAACTAAACATGTGATATGGCATTGGAAAGGGTTTTTCAAAGGCTAAAACTTTCCCTTTGAAAGCTCTTATGTTTGAGTTATAAGCCCACAAAGTTCTTTTACCCCTTGTATAACTTGACAAACTTAGGGGTGGACCAATTTGAGTTTTACATTATCTTAATAATCTTACAAATGATAATTTGTGTTTTTATGTTTGCATAATATTTGTCTTGTAAGATAATTTTGTATTGTATTCAATGTGATGTGGCCTAAATTATGTTAAAATAATTTTTGGGAAGAAAAAACATTCAGGTGATGATATGAAAATGAAAATGATTGAAAGCATCATTGAATGCATCAAAATACTATCCCAAATGGCAATTTTGCAACTATCCTTAATGAAGTACTCAATGGCAAGATGATAAAAAGACCTAATGGATTTTGAAGCCTAAAATCACAATCTACATGAAAATAACCTTCTAATTATTATTATTTTAAAAATTTGGGTATGATTGCATTATGTTTTGATTATATTCTAAATGTAGTGTAAATGTCCCAAGGAATAGTTTAACACATCACATGTTTAGTACTATCAAACTTTGATGCTTTGAAAAAATGAAAAGATTTTGCCTTCTAAGAAGTCCATATGCATTTAAGTACTTAAAAAGTGTCCATTGAAAGGAGTATATCAAAAATCAAAATTTTGAATTAGATGATTGAAGATGAATTTTTTTCCATTTCAACAAGATGGTTCACTCAAGGATAATTGTGGGAACAATGTCAATTCAAAATTGTAATGGATAATTTTGTCAAAAAATTGGTGTGTCTTGACACGTACACCAAATTGACTCAAATTTTGGCATGCATTAAATTATAATCTTAAAAATTCATGCACAAAAAAATTAGTTTAAGATACATTGGAAAAATATTCATAAGTACAATGGACAATTTAGCAATTTGAAAACTTCATAATATTCTTGTTTGAAAGCTCCAAAACCTTCATTTATGCAAATGTGATTGTGAAACCATGTGAATATGGTAATAATGAGCTTAAATCTACCACACACTTTTAACATCCTAGTCATTCAAATTGAAAACAAAATCACATTAATACCAAGTCAAATTTAGTCTTGCAAATATAACCAAAATAATTACATTTTATCATGCCTTCACCCAAATGTGAAAAGGTTTTGATGTGAAATTATTACCCAAAAAGGGCTATTTATGGAACCTAAAGTTGCTCCCCTAATTACATTTATAAGAATGTTTTGAATGTATAATTAAAATGTGAATGCATTTTAATGGTCTTTCATAATTTTCCTTTTAGGATGTTTTTAATGTCATGAATTTGTTTTTGCAAGAAGTTATAAGTAGCAAACATAGTTATGGCAATCATTCATCAATGCATTGGCCACAATAGTCATGGTAGTCGTTATCCCTCCCCCAATAGCCATGGCACCCTTCCGCAACACCCATATGAACTTTATTTGTTTTTTTTAATTTTAAATTCATCCTTCCAAGATGCATTTCATGGTGGTGAAAATGACCCTCATTTCACTACCCTTCATTTGACCTCCTAAGTGCTTTTCTAAGAAATGTTTTTTAAACAAATCCATGGGTGTTGTGGAAGGGTGCATGACAACAATTGCATTATGGCCTATGCATTAATAAGTGATTCCCAAAACTATGTTGGTTGTTATGGGGGTGTAAAGACATCTTTCCATTTAGGCTATCACAATAACTTTCCATTAAGTTATTTCAACTAAATGCATTCAAAGTCATCTCATGTCTTTATTGGTCAAGCATTGACCAATTGTAAGAATTATGAGAGCTATGAATCAAATTGTGATGCACCATGAAGTGTCATCTATCTATTTTTATGAAATCAGATGTTCCAAGAGTTCCTAACATGATTAAATTACATATTTTCAACCCGCTTGCACTCTCCAATGGAAAATCATTTTCCATGTTACAAAAAGAAGTGTGTTATTACATAATGGCCCTACCATTCATTTAATATAAAAAATGGATATTGTATGATAAATTGGTCATAGCTAGGGGAAAACAATTTAAAAAAAAAATTGATCATGTTGTTGTAAAGGAAATTTTGTCATGATTAATTTTTTCCATTTTTAACATCACATTAATCACAAGGAACCCAAAAAGGATCTCACATTAAATGATGAAAAATTGTAAAAATTTATCTAAAAAATTAAAAATTTGTTACCAAACCAAAACTAATAAGGAAATGTTGCAACATGATTTTCAATTTTTTGAAAATGTAATTTTTTTAATTTAAAAAATGATCAACTATTGTCTTTTCATATTCGTGTGAAATTTCAAACCAAAAAAGGACTTATTGCGACATGTGTATTTGAATATTTTCAATTATGTTGTCACATTTTGAAATAATTACATGAATTTTTGTGTATGATAGTGCCTTTGACCATTTTTTGGTGGAGATAATTTCATATTTAATTTTGTGGGTTATGGATTGGTGATAAAATCATTTGGGGCTAGGTGCACATTTGAAGAGATGAAGGGAAAATGAAAAATGTCAAAAGATGAATGTGAATCCTTTTACAACCAAATTTGGATGAATCATTTGACCTAGTTTTTAGGGGGCAAAATCCCTTGAAGCTACTATACTCTATAATGATTCTCAACACAATATCCCTACCTTATAAAACAAGGCCAATAAAGTAGTTGTGATCACAATAGACTAATGGAAAAAGACCTTAACCATTTGTATTTTCACATTTATTATTATATAGTAATGTTTGTAAACATATTATACAAATTTCACTCACCATACTTGGAGCATGGAGAAAAAGAGAACTTCTTTTGTATTCAAAGTTCGTGAGTAAAAATGATGTGGAAATTTGTGAAAATTATTACCTATATTTTTTTAGTTAGTTTTAAAACTTTTTTTGGACTTAGAAAGTTGTGCAACTAGGTCTAGCTTTTAGAAATTTATTACAAGAAGATAATTGACTACCTTGGCAAGTTGGACACAAAGTTCTAAAGATCTACATTGTTTGGCTTTAATTTGCAAGTATTCCATAAGGTTGTAATAGTGGTGGCAAATCTTACACCACTAATTTTCTTTTCTTTTAATGGATCTTTGAGGTTTCTTCAAGTGGTTTTTTTTTTGGAATTTACAACAAATAAGTAATTAACACTTTGACTTGTATGTTTATTCTGTCAAGACTTCTAGTTCCTTTATATTTCATTTGTCAGCTACCTTTCCGAACAAGTAAATATCCATTGATGTGTGTGCACGCATCCCATCGATGCTACAAGTGTTCACCTTTTACATTGCACCCATGGCAATAAACACATGGGCATCCATGATGCAATTGTGACACTTTTGTTGCCATTGCATGAGATGTCTAATTCCATGTGGGACAATAACAACTACACACACAAGTCCTTCAACCATGTTCCATTGTTCTCATTGACAAATTGACATTGTGCTCACCAAAGATGGAATTTGTTCCCTAGCCAATGTTGTTATTGCCAATCCAACACAAGTGGATTTACTTCGTTTATGTTTGCACAACCCAAGTATTTGCTGCCTCCAAAACAACTCAAGCCAAAAAAAAAAGTTATTGCGACCAACACCCCATTGATCATTTCCTCCCTTTCGCGTTTAAAGTGTTTGGATGTTTAGACAAACAAGTTAATGTGTTTTTACACAATTGTGCCAATGTTATGTGGAACTTTAAAAGGTCATAAGGCCCTCCTTTTTATATTTTTGTTATTTTTTCAGTCAAAAAATCTCAATTACATTACAAAGGATGCAAACATCCTCCATTTTAAATTGGGCAATAACAGTAGGTTTAGTTATTTCATAACTTCCACCCGTTCAAGACACACCCCCCATCACCACAACTGACCTCTTACACATGGTTGGTTGTTGAAACAAAAAGATTTTGACATCTTGTTTGTGTTAGTTTCACATCCTATAAATTAATCCTTTTCATTTTTCTTTTTCCCTTATACATTTTTCTAGATTTGTGGTGTGTTTTTTAATAAAGTTTTGTAAGGTTGACACATCAAGTTCTTCTACATGTAGATATTTGCTAAGCCTTAGAAAGTAATATTAACATAAATATAAGAAAAATGGTAAATTTCACCTTTACTTTATGACATTATTGGTAGATTTATTTTATCTTCCAACTTCAAATGGTCAATTTCCACATGCAATGTTTGTATATATTAAATTTTTTCATAAGAGGGTCAAAACCCAATGCAAAACATGTCAATTGAATTGAAAGAAAGCACAAGAGCCAAATTGCACAAGTGGGGTTTTATAGAGGAAAAAAAGCAAGGGGTGAAACTAGTTTCACTGAGTATCTTGCAAAACATGGTTATGGATTGGAATTAACATTTTTTTGTGTTGTCTTTTTTGAAGAAATATTAAAACAATACCTTAAGAATTGGAAAAATGGGTGAAAGGGAGCAACTTTGATTTTGTAGGGTATAACATTTTTGTGTGGGAACATTTTAGGAAAAGAGCGATGGAAAGTGAAATTTTGTGGGAATGTTTTTGTTAGAAACATACTTTTGAATGATTGAGAAAGGTTTTGAAAAGAACTTACTCATTTTGTCAAGGATGAACATGAAAGATCTTGAAACATGATGAATATGAAGAAGCTTCCAAAAAAGATTGAACATTTTGTCAAAAGTGTATGTGCATGTGTTTTCTTTTGCTTTTTTTTCTTAAAAATTGTGATGGAAAAATCAAGAATAGGAGAGCGGTGGAAATAATTTGCAATTTGTTTGTTGTTTTATTTCTTGGCAACTGTGGTAGAGAAAAGTAGGATTAGGAAAGTGATGAGCCAAATCTATGTTTCTTTTGGTTTTCATCTGTTGTTTCTTAAAAGTATGTTTTTCTTGGTTTATTGCTATGTAGAGAAGAAGCAAGGGTACAAGAGAGATGGGGGAGAAGTCTTGATTTTTAAAAAAAATCATGCAATGATGAAAAGCAAGAACAAGAGAGTGATGACGATTGGATTTTATTTCTTCATGAGTGATAGAGAAGGAGACTCCACCTTGGGTTAGGGCCATGAATTTTTTTGGGGTTCATCTCTCGTTTCACTTCCAACCTGAGGATCTTTAGGATGCCAGCAAAGTAGTCATGAGGCCCCAAAAAAATGGGGGGTTGGGTATCTGGACCCCACTTTGATCAAAATCTCTCCTATATTAGGTCCTACTCATCTCTTGCTCAAATTTGATTTTGTAACTTCATCATTGTACCTGAGTTTGCAATGCCAGCAGCCAGAGTTTATGGCCAGGATGAACTAGCACCTGCACTTGTACCTTCACCTTCTTGAGCGGGGCCTATAAAGGTGAGTTCACACTTGGTGTTGGGGACTCTAGTGTTAAGTCCCTTAACATCATGCTAGTCATTTAGAACTTAATCCTACTGACCATGAAAATTTTATGTTAAGCTAATATTCACTTAACATTGAGCTATCACCTATTTAACATTGTGTGCCACCTAGATATTCATATAACACTGACTTAACAGCAAGTGTGAATCCACCATTAGTGGTTCAATTTAACCTAGGAAATGTAAAATTGAACTTAAAGACCCTGATTTTGTCTTTGGATGAGATATTTGTATGCAGTACAGGGGCAGCTTCAACGAATGTCTGTTGAATGAATAATTAATGAATTAAATTTGAAGATCCCCTGTCTTTAAAAAGAATATTCCTATACATTTCAAAAAAGATTCTTTTATTTTCCTTCACAAAATTTTGTTCTTTGACAACAATGTAATTTTTAAAATTTCAACACTTCTACAAAATAATGTAATGTAAGTAATGTGGAAGCTGGCTGAGGTACTACTGTAATATTTATAGTTTGGGGTCTTTTTACCATAGGACCAGTTTTGGAGGGCACCTTAGTTGCGTGAATTTCCCTCTTATGAAAGAGAAGGGATGTTCTGCCCATTATAATTTAGGAGTCGGAGGAATCTTATGCCTATCCTGTTTGTAGGCATAAGGCCCCTCTCACACCTAGATAGTAGGCATAAAATAAATAGCATGTGGTCCCTTCCACTCTGGATAGAAGGCATAAGATCCATCCCTCCTTACTCTTACTGCCTCGTGATCTACATATGTTTAGGCTTATGATAAGGTTTGCCTCATGCTTTATGGTGGGATAAGAGCCATTGGGGGGAATATTCTCTGAATGTGGGACTCATCCTAGGGCCATTAAGTTTGGGAATGCCCGGCCCACCCAGGGGCTTTAGTTCACATAAACTAAAGTAAGCTCCGGCGAAATGATTCATGTCAGTCCCTCTGTCCGACACGTATTTTTGGGGATGTGATCCCATGAGAAGAGGGCCCAGGGGGTGTGGGGGACCCCTAAAACCCAGACGCTGGCCAAATCTTTCAAAAATCCTCCTGGCTGGCAGATGACAATTCAAGGTGCTCCCCTTCTTATATTGGTCTAGATTTAGCTATACCAATCTTCCACCATTTTATCCAAAGCGGTTAAGGAATTAATATTTTGAAATATGGTAAGTAGCTAAGCAGACGCTGGCAGATCAGCCTTTTTTTCTTTTCTTTTTTTTGTAGTGCGAAACAAAGAAAAAATGGTCATTTTTTATAAAAAATTTGGTGGCATGTTATGCTTTTTGGGGGGAATTTTTGGACAAATTTTGCAAAAATAAAATAAAATATTTATAAACAAAACTGTCACATTTGGACTTGGATTTTAATGCAAGGGAATTATTTGAAAAAATTTCATTTTGGGATAGGTTCCAAAATTTTATTTTCATTTAATATTAAATCTTTTTTGGGATGTTCACAATCGATACAACATTAAAAAATTGAAAAGAAAACACTATAGTAACGATGCTTCATAACTAGGGTAGAATGGTTGGTAGAAGTGAAATTTAATTCTTGCAGAATTATTCCACACTACTGTAACAATATATTTGCACTTCACATGCATACGTTCACTATTTTTTGCTTTGATTCTCAACACATTTAACATTGTCATTAATTAAAACATCAAATTCATGGTTATTTCATATAACCAGAATTTGCACTTCAAAATACATTGTAAAAAAAAATCCAGAAACAAGATTACAATTCATTTCATCATTTTCTAATACTACAAAAAATTCACAAAATGATATGAACATAGAATTCATTATAGAAGTCTGTGCTTCTTTGTATTACTAAAAATAAAAATAAAACAATCCCATGTTTTGTTGAAATGAAAATCAATGCAACAAATAAAATCAGTGGTTTTCTACTAGAAAGTCCCTATAACTTCCCTTATTCTTCCCAAAATTGTGTGTTTAATAGTTTTCCTCTTCCCCAAATTTTCCCCCTTTTGGGCAATCCCAAGTCACATTATCATGATTTAAAACCAACAAGAATTCAAAATTCAAAACTATAATGTTCCATGAGCAATCCCTATCTTAAATACCATGTTCATCCAAATCATGTAATCATCCAACCCCCTTAACATCACCCCTTTTGTACTTTGGATTCCATCCTTGAAATCCTTGGAAAATGACAAAAAATGAAATGAATGTATTCTACAACCTTCTAAACATCTATTTCTTCTACGATAATCTCCATAATTTCAACCTATACAATAAGTGGTTTTGTACCCATTTTTGGCTTTGCAATTCTAACCTCTTCCTTCACCAACTTAGTATGTGATTTTATTTCTAGGTGTTGTATATTAGATACCTCTTTTTCTATTGTTGGAATAATCTCCATATGTCCTTGTTCCTGAGTTCTTTGTGGTTTTTTCACTTCCTAACCCCTTCTTCTAAGGTCATATGGTTTCTCTGTTTGTACCTCTACCTCTTAAGCCGTTCCACTTATGAGGTCTTGTGATTCCTCAATCTACACTTCCTTCTCTTGAGTTGTTCCATTGGGCTCTACTTCAGTCTCCTCATCCTAGCCCAATACCTTAATACTTATTGGATTGCCATAGATAAAATTTAGAAAATTCAACTTGTATTTCAAAAAAAATTCATCAACTCTATGTTGAGCTAGATTCTTCTAAAACTTATTTGTAAAATATTCCTCTGTAACCTCCCATCATTCTTCAAAATTTGCCTTAGAATCTTTCATCTTATTCTTTGTCTTCATCAAGGTATAGTATTACAACATCTATTCATAATCCTCTAGTTTTTCTTGACACCAACTAAATTCAAATTTTTCTTCTATTCTTATGCCATCTCCAACTATGCTTGCATGTGCTATAGATTCTTCTAATACTCCTTTTTTTCCTCTAGTAATTTTTTTTAATTTTCCTTTGCTATCTTTCTTCTAAGCTTTTCAGATTGTAGCAAAGATACATTCTTTAGATTCACCAATTCCAAATCTATTAAAAAAATTTCCTTCTCCTTCTTTCCCTTAGTCAATGCTTTCACTTGACTACCCAAAGCTTCCTATTGTTGCTTTTGAAAAAACAATGCCTCTATCCACTTCCTCTTTATGGTTTTCTAGATTTTAGACTTTTACTTTAAATCATGCGATTCTTCATCTTGTGACTTCAACCATGTTGTGCTACCCTTGAGCTCTTCATTCTCGTCTCATAGTTTCTTTATGAACATTTTAATCTTTTGCTTAGTCTTTGCCCTGTTCTTCCTCCAGATTTCCACATTATGCTGATACCCCTTATGGAAATTTGTCTCCGTGTCCAATTCCTCTTGTAATACTGCCTTCTCCTTCTCCCCTATAGCCAATATGTTCTTCAGGTTGTTCACCTCTATAATCAAATTCCCCATATTCAAACTCACAATTGCCATAGTCTAAAATAATTCATTTTGCCTAATTTACTTGCATTACTTTTACAACTACCTCCTCCACAAACTTTGGTGTACTTCTTTGTATTGTAGGATTTTTGGATCCTTTTGCAGATGATCCCATCTCCTACACCATTATGCTCCTTAATTCAAATTCAAATGGAAATCCCTCTGCATATTTTAATCTACTAACTAGTACCTATAGTTTTGATGGTCTAAACATTTCAAAAGAAGGCTATGGTTCCACTCCTTTCATCTATAGTCCAACAACCTATAGACCTTCTTGTGTATATTGTTGTTGTTGTTGTTGCAATTACTGTTGTAAATGCTGAAAATGTTGTGGACTTGGAATGGTCTCCATCCAATCTTCATATACATCCCCATCAAAGTGTTAATGTTCCTCACCTTCTGGAAACCTTGTGTCATGTTCCTTCTTAACTTCTTGGCTTTGCTCCCTTAACTATTTGTCCTATGGAGGTGTCATTTGTGGTACCTTTTACCTTTGTTGTTTCAATTGTTTCTCCTATGGAGTTGTCATCTACGGTACTTCTGTAATCAATTTGGCTACTTGTACAACTATCGGCATTGTAGATGGTTTTACTTTGCCCCTCATCATAAATTATGCCTTTACATCAGTGTTTTCTTGTTTCCTTTTCACTCTTGAGCCTGAGGTTCCTCCTTCCTTAACTTTGTTCTTCTTCTTAAGAACACTTATTGAAGAGTCTACTATAACCTTCTTTCTATTTTCCAGTGTTGGCTGCATCTCCTCCCTAGTTCTTTTAACCTTGGCCGGTGGTTTCTATGGATTTTCCTTTTGATGCACAAATAGATATTGAAAGATTTTTGCCAATACCAAGGTAGATTGACAAGTATCTTTCTCATCCCCCTTATTCCCCTTAACATACATATACCACTGATCCAGTTCATTACTCAAACTATTGAATATAATATGTGCCCAATTTACCTTTTGGCCTTTTTTTGTTTTCACCAATGTAATAGCATCCTTGTTGTTAAAACAATGGACCTTCTCCCTTTGATAAATGATAGATATAATGGCAAGATATCTTACAAAGTATGGCAGACCCATACTCTTTACATTCCATTGATTTGTAGGAGAATTTGCAGGTGCAAGTCTACAACTATGTAATGCTTGAACTATTAGTGATTTACTAACTTGCCCTTTTGGTTTTTCAACATACCCTTCTACACACACTCCAAAGACATCTATAATTAGTTGTTTGCTAATTATATACTCCTTATCCTTATGCCCAAAATAAATATATGTGCCTTTGATCAAGAATGTGTTCAAAAATTTTAACATTACATCAGGCATCGGTGCTTGTGAATCCATCAAAAAAAAAGGAACAAGCTTTGTTTTAGAAGCCCAGTCTTTTTCTTTAGCAATATCCTTCTAGTTCTCTATCCGCTCAACATGTTTATCATAATTATGTTTTGTTTGTATCCACAAGAATCGATCAGGATTTGGAATTTTAATACCTTTCTCCAAAAGTGTAATTATGTCTAAGATTGCACGTCTTCTTTTCACTACAACTTCTAATTCACGCCTCTCCATCTCCATCGCCCTTTGTTATGTTATTGTGTTATTGTTTCTTCATCACTATTGTGCCATCATTGTTGTGTTTTTGTGTTGTTATGGCTTCATTGCTACTATTTTGCTATTGGAGGAGCTACACCATCATGTTTTTTTAAACTTCCAACACACCATTGCCGTTGTGTTTTTGTGTTATTGTGGCTTCATCCACTACTATTTTGTTGTTGGAGGAGTTACACCATAATATTTCTTCAACTTCCAATGTATTTGCAATGAACTACTATAACTTGGTAGCTAAATTGTTTATTTTTTGTTTTTTTCAATTTGAGTTTTTTTCTTGGTTTTTTAGTTACTAAGATCTTCATTGTGATTATGTTGGACAATCTAAATTGTTGTTGTTGTGCTTTCATTGTTGTTGCACCATCACTTATTGTGCCTTCATTGCTATTGAACCATCACATTTCTTCAACTTCAAATGCATTTGTAGCTAGCTATTATAGCTTGGCAACTAAACTTTTTTTTTTGTCTTTTTCAATTTGAGCTTTCTTACTTGTATTTTTAATTATTGAGATATTCATTGTGTTTCTGTTGGGAAACCTAAGTCATTGTTATGCTTTTGTTGCTATTGCACGATCATTTGCATGCCCTTATGATGGAAAATTTAGAATTTATTAGTGTTATTGTAGTATCTTGTTTAAATTTCATAATCAAGCTCCTGCAACAAATGATCACCAAAGAAAACATGGATATTTTTTCAAGTTCAAATAGGGTTCTCCAAGAAAGTTCCACTAAAGCTTATGTGTTGGCTCTTGTAACTCTTCATCAACATCACATGACAAATATTTGTAGTTTGTCCCCTAACTTGGGGCATTGGGTGAAACCAAGATCCAATGCTTGGTTTTCAACGTTTTTATTAACAAAGTATGACGATGATCATTGGGTGCAAAATTTTAGAATGACAAAAAGACTTTGTTCGACATTGTTAAACAAGTGAGACCAATGGTAGTAAAGCAAAACACGAAATATTGAAGCTCAATTCTTATGGAAATCTGAGTGGCATGTGCAATTTATGAGTTGCCACATGGTGTTAGCTTTTTGACTTGTTTGGAATTATTTGCTATGGGCAAATCCACAATTTATTTTGTTCTTCATGAAGTTGTTTATGCCATTAACAAGACCTATAGGAATTTGATTTCATAGCCAAAAGAAGATGACATGCAAACTATCATGGTAGATTTCAAGACTTGGTGTGGTTTACCTTTTATGCAAGGTGGCATTGATGGAACACACGTTTCCATAGCAAACCTTTAGGACCTTTTGCTAAGGATTATTTTTACCACAAAAGATGTCGGTACAACATTGTTGCCCAAGCTGTTGTTGATTTAAAATTTTTTTTTTATTGACTTCTTTGTTGGGCTTCCTAGTAGTGTGAATGACTTGAAGGTGTTGAGGCAATCTGCATTATACAAACATGTTCAGTATCAAAGCCTATTTCATCGTGATAAAAGCATAAGTGAATTCCCCCCCCCATCTACTCAGGGACAAGGGGTACTTTCTAATATCTTGGATTATGACACCTTATAAGGAAGAAAGGGAAACATACCATCTTGGAGTTCTTGTACAATAGAAAGCACAAATGTGGCAGGTGTGTATTGAAATTTTTTTTGGCATATTGAAAAAAAATTTCGAAAGTTGATTCCGAGATATGATCTACACATCATGTTTCTATTAAATGTTTTCACATGTTGTTGTCTATTGCACAACTTGTTATGTAATGAAAGGGACCTCCAAGTTGAAAGGTTGATGCACATTTGCGAAAGGGAAAGAGACAACACCCGACAAGCACAACATTGACAATTTGATAATCAAGTACATCTTCATAATATTGAGGGTCCAAAAAGGTCTGAAGATGGTTTAAAAAGAAAATTAACCAACTATCTTGGCCTTCAACATGATTGTATAGAAAATAAACTTCAAGGTAAATGCTAAAGCAATGTCATGCATGCAAAAGTCATAGGTCAAGCAAAAATTGTTGATGTCCGAATAATTGAATGTAAAAAACAATTTGTACCTATGTATTGAACTTTAACCACCACCAATGTTTGCATCCTTCTCTTTTGCAAGTGTAGCTACATGCACATGTTCTTTTGCAAGCATTTGTGGTTTGTTAACAATTTTGCCACTATCTCTTGCAAATGTTGAACTCAACACATTGGTTAAACCAACAATTACATTCACCATATTGTTTTGTGTGGAATTGGTGATTATATCTCTTGTTTTGAAATACTCAAATTGCTTCTCCATCAGTTCCAAGTTGGTGGAATTTATACAATTTATCAATTATACTAACATCTTGTTCCCTTTCTCCGTAGCTTTTACCATGCTTTTGTGAGTTGAAGAATAGTTTTGTTTCACTCTAGTACTTCTACCAATCGCCTTTTTGAATTTCAAGCGACTTTGTTTATTGAATCTAGTGTTTGGGGATTATGGGTACTTGGTTTTGATTGGCCATGGGCAAATGGATGTGTCTAGGGCTTTGTTCAATTGTTGGCAATTGGTTGGGTCCAAGACTAGGTATTGGCTAGATAGTTTGATTGGTCCATGTGGGTTGCTATTAGTAATCTCCTGCCTATTTGCAGTCCTAATTCTAATTTTAAGGGCTTGGTAAAAAAGTAAATAGTTGAAACTTAGATGTGAGAAATATTTGTGCAGGGTCACATTCCGAGCACACATGGAGAAAATGCCCTCCAAAAAACCAACCATGAACAGCAATTGTAGTCCAAGGACCAGCTAGTTGGCAAACTGTAGCTGGTCCCCCATGAGAGTCACCTTCGTCAAATTGTGGGTCCTAGTTTTACTACTCTCTTGCAGGGGTTTTTTTTAAAAATTCAAATTTGGTGACATCCAAAACTTGGCGATGTTTTCCCAAATAAAAGTCAGATTTACACTTGGAAAACAAAATTTTATAAAAATCAATTTTTTTCTGTAAAAGAAAAGAACAAAATTTGTTGGAAAGAAAAACAATGCTCTCTTGGCAATGAAGTCTGTGAGAACCCCCTTTCACAGGTACTACCATCCTCTCTCAATGGAGAGGGTAAGTCGCCCTCCAGATACACTGGAAAATTTCTACCCGTCTTTGTAGTCTGGTACATAGTAAATTTGTTGGAGGAGGATTCTCCTGCATCTTGGGGTGTTGGGAAGATCATATGGAATGAAAGCCTTTCAAGACATGTCATGAATCATGATTTTCAATTGCCATTTTGGTTATACCTATAATGCTGAAGACATGTATACTACTAGCTCTTACCATTTCACCCAAAACTGCCACAATGTGGCATAGGTTTAGGGCTTAGGGTTTACCCAAAGAATTCAACAAGAAAAGAAGAAAATTTGGATGATTTGGTTGTGTTTGGTGCAAGTTGAGGAGGGGGGCCTTATTAGACAATCTTTATCATCTTTGACTCAAGATATTGCTTCTTTTCCAAGCAATATGGGCACTTGTTCCCATATCTATGTGATATGCCTGGTACCTTGTTCCCAACCTAATGGGCTTCAGAACCCCATATGGGGAACCTTACCCCACCCTTGTGAATTGCCTCCTTTCTTGTACTAGAGAACTGGCATTATGGCTCCTAATGACCAATAAGGTGATCCCGGTTTGATAAGCTTTTTGGCAAACTGGGAGCTATAACCAGTATTGATTTCAAAAGCAACACAAACTTCTTTAGTTGGGTTTTTTATTTTCTCCAGGGTAAAGCCCAAGGCTGCAGGCTTAATTGGAATAAGGGCTTGCCAAATGGGCATTCCTTTTTGAAACGGCTCGCAGACAATGGATGAAAAATTATGCTGGGTAAGGTGCCCTCCAATTACACTAGAAAAAGGAGAGCAGGTCTTTAGGAATCAATAGTGATTTTATTAACTTGAACTCCCCAGTCCCTACCCAATGCCCCCAAAAGAGCTCCCACCAGCACACCGTGAAGGATGGATGGAAAGTGATCAGGAAACAGTTCTCTGTTCGGTTCCAGTTCACTAGCTAACCAAGGTGGTTAGCTCTGTTGCCTTTGTGCTACCTACCTACCTAGCAGTGTTTTTTTTTTTTCAAATTCCTCATGTAGGTGCACTGGCTAGGATCCTCAGCATTAATTAGCAGTAATGGGCGACTGTCCTGGTGGACTATTAGATTTTTTTGGAATCCTGTCTAGTTCTGGCGATCTACAGGAACACACTGTCTAAATCTGGCGACTTCTAAGTTTTTTTGGTCAAGATATGGCGAATTTTTTTTAAATCTCAAAAATCCCTTTCTTGGATTCGCCAGCCCTTTTTTTTGTCGCCAGGTTGCGAAAATTCGTCAGGAAAAAAAAACACTGCTACCTAGTAGGTCAAGAATGAAAATAGCCCTGAGTCACCTGTATATAAACTATAAACTATTTACTTACCCAGTGCTCAACTATTTTCCTACCTATCTACCTATAGATAATTCCCTCTTCCTACAGAAAGGGTTACAAAGGCGAAACCAGATATTAACTCAGCTGATGTTCATCCATCACTGAGTCATAAAGGGTGTCCATTGTGTGCTGGTTCACTCTGGTCCTAGCAAACCACCTATAGTTCCATTTCTGAGCACATTTAGTGTTGGCATGGCTGGTTGGTTTTGTAGATGCACACAAGGTTGTTGCTCAAAAGAATGCATTTCCAGTTTTTGGAAATGCTCAAAATGAAGGTGTTTTAGAAGTGAGGACAGAAAGTTTGGGTCATGGAGGATTGAAACACTCATTTTCACTAGTGGAAAGAGATTTGAATTTACTAAAAATTCTTAAATCGACTTTTCTTCCCCAAGAAAAAAAACAACAAAGAAGAAGGTGGCTATAGTTACAATGAAAGAGGAAGATGAGGAAGGTGAGAACGTTGGAAAAAATTGGGCAAATGGTGAAGTTTTACATTTGATTGCATTACAAGGAGAAATGAAGCTTGAATTTGTCAAAAATGCGAAGAAACAAAGTACATTCCAACTTATTAAAGCCCTAGAAAATTTTAAGAATTTTTTTTAGATCTAATTTTTATTTTGTTTTCATAATTGAAAATTGGTTGTATTGATAATTTTTTTGAAAAGCAAAGTAGGAAAAAAAAAAAGAAAAAAGAAAAAAATCAAATTCAAAATGAGCCTTTTAAAGGCCTTGGCCTTTATAACTCTTGCCCTTGCCCCTTTTAATTCCCCATTTGATCCTACCTTTCCTTGGGGTGAAAGAGAGGAGCTGATCACAAAGCCAACTTTATTTCAAGTGATTCAATGTGGTTTGCATTTGTTTTAATCATCTAATCAATTCTGATTTTTTTGTTTTAAAGATTATTTTCAGCTCATAAATCAAGGTTTTTGACTCTAGTTTTTTTCTTTTTCAGGGGTGGATGCATGGGTCAAATTGCACACCCGAATGTTGACTACACTCCCTAGTTTTTTTCAAGGACTCCAATTGTTTGCAAGTGGAAGTTCAATGCAATTCACAAGCAATACAAAGATGACAAAATTACAAATGCAATTTTAGCTAATGATTGTCATGAATGTCCTTTCTATGATGCATTGGATAGTTGGTGGCATTGAAGTGAAAATCTGATAAGCATGTGAGTGTTTTCACAAATGAAATTGATGAAATTATGGGTAGTCCAAAATTTCAAATATATTTTAACATAACAATGTTATAACATTTGTAGAAACCAATGTTTTATTCAAAAATATGGATGTCCAAATTGGACATTTCATAGATAGGCTATAGGTTACATAGTATATGAGCCTTGAGTCATTCACCACAATTTGACCTAGAATTTAATGTATTTGAAAATGAAAGATTGCCAATTTTTTTCCAAATGAACTTCAAAGAAGTTGTTTGCTAAAAGTCCATGAACTGCCATAGCCTTTGTCAACATTTTCTTGATCCACTCTTCTTTTGTTTGCTTATCAAGATTATTTTCAATGGTTGTCACATTTCCATCTTCATCGTGATGTTCAATGTCCTCCATGTTAATTCTATCATCATCCATTATCTTTGGATTTTGTAGCCTCTTTATGTATTTGATTGCTTCTTTAGCCACTTTGAACTAATAAGCTCCTTTGATGTTGTCAAATGTTGAATTTGCTTTTCTTTGTGCTTATTTTTAAGCCTCCAAAGCCTAGTCCATATCAAAGCCATCCAAATTGGTAGTGCACATGTTATGTAAACATTTGCAAATTGTCACCAAGTCCACCATGTGATGCAATGGAATGTCTACTTTCTTGAGTAAAATTTAAAAACTTCCTTTGAACATTCCAAAAGTTTTGTCAACTAACATACTTGTACTTGATTGGATAAAATTTCAATGTGCCTTGTATCTTGGCACCCCATCTTTCTCACCTTTGAATGGAGAGTAGAACCATGGTGCATAATATAAATAGCATCTCCTATCACTTGTAAGGTGAAAACTTGTTTTCCATCACTCAATTTCCTAAATTTATTTTTTTGGAGAAAAGCCCAATCATGAATCACTTTCGGGCAGTTGCCCGTTTCTTGCTGCCCTGATGCAGCTCTGCAACGTAGCCCAAAGGCTGCTAGGCCGCGGCTGGATTCGACGGGCGCCGCCGTCGTGGAGTTCCTCTCTTGGCCTGTCTCGTCTCTCTCTCCCCATCTCTAGCTCCTCGGTTTACGTTGTTCCTGTTTTGCTCGCACGACTTTGTACTGCGATATCGAATGTCTTTCCGCCTCTGGCGTCGCTTATCACCCGACGGTAGTGTGATGTTCCCGTGGCGACTTCGATCCGGCTTTTATTTCGTTCGTTTTTGTGTATTGTGCAATGATATTGGCCCATGTTGAGGTACTGTGTCTCTCGGTGTCGCTCTCTTGGTCTTTTGCTCTGGATGTTTGGATTTCATGTCGTTCACCTATTAGCTCGTGGTTCTCGGATTTGGATCGTTCATGCTATGAATATTGGGTTAGAATCTTGGTGATGGACTTGCTCATTAGATTGCGTACTTGATTGTCATTGAGATTGCGAGTATTTTTGTTGTCTTGTGCGACTACTGTTTTTCGTCGATGCGGTAGCAGACTTGACTGCCATGATCCTGTCGAGTTGTTTTGCTTCTTTCTAGGTATTGTGTCTGTTTTGGATTTTGTTTTACTTCGTGATGCAACCCCGGTTTGAAGTCTGCAACCCCTGAGAACAATGAAGGATTGAGGTTTTTGTCCGATCGTAACTCTATCTTTAGTAGTTCTGATCACCGATTGAACATCGGTGCATTCTTCAATTTTCAGTTCGTCGCGCGGAGTCTTCGTCTTCATCGTATGTTGACAAAGTTTGCATGCAACTTGCGGGAAGGAACGACTGCGGAGCAGCAGCAGCAGCAACCAGCCACTCTCGTGGAAATTGGAAACGAGGAGAATATAATACATGGCGACTCTGCTCACGCTAACTCCTCCTGAACTGGTCACTGGAGAGAAGAAGAAGCTGACCATGAATTGCATAGAACGTACGGAGACGGACAAGAAGGTCGGCAGTCATGAGGATTATCACCAGGGACGACAAAAAGGAACTGCCGTAGTAGAGGGACGTAGTAGTAGGGCAAGAAAGGGGAAAAATGGACACAAGAAACAACCGCAACGGGGGTTGGGAGTGGCACAGCTGGAGAAGTTGAGGTTGCAGGAGAAGATGAGCAAACAAGGAGAAGCCGCGGGCCTGGCATCATTGCAAATCCTGCCTCCCTTTGCTTTCGGAGATCATCGAGACAAAGGGAGTAGTCTCACTCATCACGGTAGCAACAATGGCAGCGTCCACTTACAGCCTTCTGATAAGCTTTCTGATCTTCTTGCTACTGCTTCAGACAAATTGTTTCTAAAGACAATCATGTCTTTAGTACATGATCCTTTCAATTCTCGCCCTACTACAAAACATGGTCATCATGGCCCTTTACCATCTATCATGCTATCCCAACATGAAGACAGCATTGAGCCTTCTGTCTCAGCGGTGATGCATGGCTGTTCCAGGCAGGATATCTGCAAACTAACATCATTGGATCAACCTTCTTCCACTGAAGGTGAAAGATCTTCTTGTACTTCCAGTTGTGAGGACATGCCTGAAAGGGTAATAGCTCCGTGTGCCCTAGCTTGCTTGGGTTCCCCTTGCACAACATGTGCAAACAAGCCTGCACCCTTGTTCTCAAATGTCCTGAAAACAAGCAGAATCAATGGGGTGGAGAGTCAGATGTTGAATGTGAAAGAGGGAAAGAGAGCCAGGAAGGAAAATGGGACAATGGAACTTGACTATCTGTTGCCAGCAAAAAATGGTTTCCTAGAAGCTGGGGTGCCAAACTCCAGTGGTGGTGTGATACTGGAATCAATGTCAAAGGATACTGGAGAAGCCCTCTTCACTCTGACCAGCCTGCATTGTTTCGAATCCTTACTAGGGTCTGGAAATGTGTGTAGCATGAACTTCTCTTTCCTTCTAAGTTCATTTCTAATGATTTCAAGTTCTGTAAATCTTTGGCATTCTGTAGTTGGAAATTGTGGCTGCCAAAAGAATTGCATATGTATTGGTAAGATCAAATGTGGGGTTATATTTCAGCCTAATTTCTTTCAGGATCAGACATTGCCTGTTTGCTTGCAGAGAAATGTGGCCTGGGTGTTGTTTGGAGGAGAAGACCAACATAGTATTGTTGGGATTTGCAGAACTAGATGTACTGAAGGAACAGATATGAGATGTGTCTTAAATTGTGAATCTTAAGCAGGTTGGTGCATCCAACGTTGATAGGCCAAAGGAGCTCTCTTCTTTCCAAAGCTTTTCAAGCAACCAACAACGGCCCACCTCAGAAAAGGTTTGTTTTCTGGATTAGGTACCTTTACTTGCTACTCTCACTGCAGTTAGTCAGCTGTGTTTTGAGATTTGTGAAAGTGTCTCTTACTGTTAAATTCTCTTATTCGTTGATATTCTTGAAGCAGAGCTGTGGGCAGAAGCGACCTTTGCATGTGCTCAAAGAGAGCTCGAGCAAGTTGCTTCATTCCAAGAGTTTGGATCTCAATGTACCTGCTGGGGAGAATGATGCAGGGAACAAGGATGGCTGCAGCTGTTGTGTGGCTCAGGCTCAAGATGGTCCTGTGGGCACATATTATACCACTTGTATCAACTGGTAATGTATTCAACTTATGTGCCTTCTTGTTACTATCGTAGCCAGAGAAATGAGTCACTTTATGCTCTAGCTTTTTTTTTGAGGTGTCTATGTATATTTTGCAGATTTGTTGAAAACTTGAAGGTGTTTCATTGCTCTGACTTGATAACAGTTAATGAGAGGTGGAAGCTTAGTGTGGCACTGGTAGTGATGCACTCAAGTTTCTCTCCAGTATGCAGAAGTGCCTTGGTGAATACCTTGTTCTATTTTGAAAATAAAGTCTTGTCCATCCTTGTCAATCACCCAAAAGATTGAACTCCGATCTTTTTAGAGCAGTTCATTCTGAAATAGGTTGGGTCAAAGTCACTCACTGAAGTGCTTGTCTTCCGAGGGTCCTGATCCCCAATGGAAGGAGGTTCTTGTTGTGAATATATCCCAGCACTGATGGGGGTTGATCCGTGATTTTTGGGTGGATTTTTCACACTTGGACTTCCCAGCTGTTCGTATCCTGTCAATTCAGAGCTTAAACTTGAAGTGAATGGCCATCAGGCGCAATGTGTGGATGACTTCAGCAAAATGAAACAGATAGCTATCTTCTCTGAAGGAGACAAGGAAAAACTGCAGCTCCAAATGTGCAACACTTATCAGGTACAGTGTACATGTTCAATATGTCATGTTTTCTCAAAGAGCTGGATAAGCAGCTTTGATGCAGTGAAGTCTGAGATCAGCTAGGCAGTGTTCATCTTCTGGTAGCAAGATTGGCATGACTTTAGCTCATCATCAGTATTTCTTTTTTTCAACAAGCAAGGCAGGGCAATCCAATCTTAGATTAAGGTGTAGATTTAGACTGAAGCATTTGGTTTGCAGATAGAATAGCCAGGGCCAGTTTCCTTTTTAGAATCCTTTACCTATGTATGAAGGAGCTGGAAAAGGTGCACTCCCATGCAAAGTCATTAGGTGGTCAACCAGGTATGCAGGTGATTACTAGTGGCCAGGCATCACCATCAGATATGCTTGTTTATTACTAATCTGGGCTCCCAGTGCACAGACACCACTTGTAGCAAAAAATTCCATCACATCTACTTATGCAGCTCCAGATCTCAGATCATTCCTGCACATATACTTATGCAACATTTTGGATAAGAGAGAACAAGTATCTTAGAGAACATTCTTGCAGCATGGTTGGTGTATATTGTAGCCCAGATACCATCTGCTAAGCCACTGATCATTACTTAATGCTCAACAGTTGTGAACCTTATTGGGTCTCAACTCTGGGTAAATTGAAATTGGCAATGCACAGGTGGAAACTAAGAATATCAATCCTTGTCAAATGAATGAAGGTATTTCAAGCTAGTGACAGCTTACTAGTATTCTGGCCTAGCTGTTCTTCTCTATTTGCCGAATGAGCTTTCTTCAGACCAGTCAATACTTCCATGCACATCTGAATGAATCCTCTTTTTTGATCAAGGAAGTTGTGAACAATTGATACTCTAAATTACTCAATTCCAAAAGGTAATTCTTAACCCCTTGCATGGTTTTTGCCTTGCCATTTCAGGGATTGACTACTGCTGAGGGAGATGGACCCCTCACATTCTCTTCCAGAGGCAACATGCATTTTGGTGGGATGGTGTGGGAGTTGCCTGTGGATTCACAGCTGAGTTGCAGGCTCCCCTCATTCTCATCCTGCATTGCTGCTGATAATCTTCCTAAACCATCTGGGAGAGTCAAGGAAGAAGAGTCAATAGATCTAAGACTGAAGTTGGCATTATAACTACCATAACTGTGGTGAATGCCCATGGTGCATCTGAAAGAGTTTCTGCATGAAGGGTATGGCATTGAAAGACAGCTAGTTTCACAGAGAAAGGGGCCAAATGCATTTTGTCAATTGTTAAGCACTTTGTATGGAGATGTACATAGTATACACCAGTCATCTTGTAAGACCTGTGTAGTGATGTGGAATGTTGTGTGTATTGGTATGTACAGAAGTGTGCAGAAATAATGCAAGTTGAGGTTCATTGTTGTAACATAGGGTTGTCATATCAGTATATATTTGAGCACTGCATTAAAACAGAGTGTGTCTTTTTTGGGGAATCCTGAAATCAGTTGAAAGGACATTAGTTATTATTTTTCTGAAATGTTTTATGAAACTGTTTGCTCGTGCATACTGAGCTGCATGAGAAATGCCACTCAGTATGCAAGTGTTGGAAGTCGTGCAGGAGTTTGAAGAAATGAGAGAGGAAAAGTGCCACCCATGAGCACAAAAATCTTGTGGGCTTGGTCGCCTAGCGGAGTGCTAGAATGAGGTTCTACATGATAGGTCTATATCTCTATACCAATGTTGGGTGGGTATCAACTTTTGAACATACCAGCTAGTGCTGGTATTGGATTTTAAAAAAAAATTCATACCAGCCTGGTCCAGGTATTAGGGTCTAGGGCTGATTTTTGGCTGGTATGTGGCTGGTATATGTCTGGTATTGAGATTGATATAGCCTTCATGTCAAACTGATCTTACCTCATGCCCCTACCAGGCAGGTACTGGTAGGAGGCTGGTATTGTCTCAGGTCATCCCAGGACAGTCCATATAGGTACAAGGGTTCCAGCCTAGTACCTGCCCAAAACTGGTCTATAGTCTAAAGTTTTCTTGGCAGCACTGAAAAATGATCAGAATCATGTGTGTGGATGTGTGCATGTGTTATACTATGGCCATCAAGTACTTGTGATTGACAGGTTTGTCAGGAAGAGAGAACACAAATGGTTCTCCCCTTTTTACAAAGAGAAAACCTAGGAAGTCGGGGCATATATGTGGAGTGGTGGCTGCAGCATAAAATCGTAATCTTAACAAACCCATCATTTTAAACCATTAATTTGTAGGCTGCTGCTGAAATCCATCACACTGTCCAGATTGAGCGTGAAACATCAGCTGCCAAATGTTTTGACTTTTCAGTCACTTTGAAGTGTAAAAACCTGTGAAGTGTTCCTTGTCACCAAGCTAAATATGGACTAGGTAACCAGCAAGAGGGTATGGTTAGGCTAGCTGCAAAGCTATCAATCAAACTACGGTGATTGATGGTGCTGGCAGTTGAATAAGTGTGGCCTTGCATGCTTTGCGAATTACTGTGTGAATATGCACCAAAACCATTTGCACTAACTAGTGCCCTCAAGCTGGTCACAAGACACATTTGATTTTTTTGGAAGTGAAAAGTGTACTGGTTATGGGACAGAGAAGAGGGTGAGTTATGAGGTTTAGCCAACCAGTGATGAGGAACATCCTAAAAGCTGTGAGCTAGGTATGAAAATGTCAGAAAACACCAAAATATGCAATATAATCAGAGAAGAGGGTAAGTTATGAGGTTCAGCCAACCAGCGACGAGGAACATCCTAAAAGGTGTGAACTAGGTATGAAAATGTCAGAAAACACCAGAATATGTGATAGAATCAGAGAAGAGGGTAAGTTATGAGGTTCAGCCAACCAGTGACGAGGAGCATCCCTAAAGGTGTGAGCTAGGTATGGAAATGTCAGAAAACACCAGAATATGTGATATAATTGGGGAGCTGCTGCATAAGATAGACTCTGGGGACAACCAACTGTGTTGTCAATATCCAAGTTCTTTGCAACTTTGGTGATGATGGAGTGGGTAGATATCCAAAGAGCTAAAATGGATATTATGTGACAGAAGATTCTAAGCTGAGTAAAGTAAAGAGAGAGGTTTTTGTTTTCCAAATTACCGTTTTACATCTTAGGGCTCACCTTTTTGGAGATAGCTAGTGACAATACATTCGAACGGACCATACATGTGGATACATCACAATGGATTGGTGAGCACAAACTTGAAAGGTGTAGGGGCTAGGAACCCTATTAATCCTTACATGCCAATGTAGAAGAGGCCCCCCTCTTAAATTGATGGATCCAACAAGAATGGAAAAATCAACAAACATGAAGTAATGGATATTTGTGAGTAGGGCTTGGAGGCTTCACCAATAATGATCTTTAGAGGGAACTCATAGTGTACTATAACACCAAATGATGTCCTGTATGTTCTTTTGTTTGAACCGTCCATGTATTGGAGGCTCCTTCTGCTCTGATTCTCATGGATTTGAAAGAGTGTGAAATTAAGATTAATTTCCACATTATAAGTGGTGGCTAGTGAATGGCTGAGGACTTCCTTGGATGCTCTGATCTAATTAATATTGGTGTTTTTGTTTTGATTTTGGTAACTTTTGGAAGAAGGCAGAAGAGTGGGATTTTTAAAATTTTGGACTGTTGGGATGAAATAGAGTGAAGGAATTGAAGGGAAACTAAATTCAGTCTAAAGGGATCCATACATTTTTTGGAGGTGGGGGCAGGGGAGAGGAAGGTTCTGGAAGGACAGGGTGTGTGATAGCAAGAGGGATCTAGTTTTACAACACATGGAGACCATGAACTCATTGGAATTGAGCAATGCAGAAATTTTTGAATTTTGAAATTTTGTCATTTGTGAGTGACCTTCTATAGATTGGTCTGCTGATGTTCAAGGGGTTTTTTTAAAAAAAATCCACTGCATGCTTGTTACCTAGTTGACTGATGCAGACTGTCTTTGGTAAAGTTCCTTGCCACAACATTGAGCAATGTTGTGGTTGAATGATGTTGAAATATTATGAGAAATAGGTCCAAGGAGTTGAATCAATGCATTCGTTTTGGAGCACGACATAGTGTCGTAAAATTAGCACTGCTGTGACAGTCTCATTTTGGTGATCAGGATTGAAGAAAGAGTGACAGAGCTGTTTTCTTTTCCAATTTTAAGCTATTGAGTTCATGGACTATACAAAGCATGCACCTAATCTGAAGTCTCTAGTGTGAAGAGGTTGTTAGGAAAGGAACAAAGAGGGTTTAGAGGGTCTGATTTTTATAGATTGTGTTGAAAGACATAAAGTATTCCTGCTCTGGATTTTTGGTATCAGAGCATGTCCAATGTAGGTGCTTGTGTGAGGTGCACTTGATGAAGAGCATGAGATCATTGCAGGATGGATATGAGAGCAAGAGCCTCAACGTTTGATGAGCACCAGTTTGACCATGAACTAGGACTAGATCCTTACACATTACAGGTTTTGGTGTTGTGGAGATCTTGGGTTTTGATCCCAACAAGGCAAGACCTGGAGATATTGTTGCTCTGAGCATTTTACACTCAAAATTCTTCACAAGAGGAGTTGTTTGGCTTAAGGTGGGGAATGATGGATTCAATTGGACCTAGCTCATTACAAGAGAAGTGTGGTCTTACTTCTACTCCAAGTGGCCCTACCCATGTTGAGTATCTAAAAATAATCCAACAGAAGCAAGATTCAATGCCAAGAGTGGGTGATTTGTGGATACTACTAGAAACCGATATCCTAGACGAAGGTGCAAAATTTTGCACCTTGGAATTGGAAGAATGTTTTGCAATAGCGATTGCATCTTGTGGGTAGAACAAGTTGGAGTTGAGTCCTGATTGATTTGCTGGACATTATACCACATGCCCTATGGAACTTTGGAATGGTGATTTGTTGGGAGGGATTATGCAAGTTATGGTCTGAAATCAAACTGAAGGAGGTTGCAGCCATTGTTGGAGGATTAGGAGCTTTTGCTGGAAATATAAGCTTGTGGAGGAGGTGGCAAGCCCACGTGACTTGGATGAACTTATTTTTGGATGGGAGCATGAAGATGCCATGGAGTGGTGTGAAAAATCTAGAGATGGCTGTTGATTTTGGGACCCAAATGTGGACAAACTTATCAAGGTTGGTAAGTTAAGCTTTAAAAAAAAACTAAAGATTGGTTTAATCATTTGAATCCAACTCCTCTAGATTGGGTCATATTTAGAGGTTTGATGAGTGGTCAATGATGGTGAGATTAAAATGAAGTTGGAAGCAATGTGCCAAGAACCTCATCTGTACATAGCTACCTACTTGGGTAAACTTGAAAATGATTTTCACAAGGGTCAAATTGCTGAAGTAGAACAGTAAAGGAGGTTCTTTTTTGGTCTCTAATCAAAATTTAAAAGTTATGTTGGAAAGAAATTTTGTTGATTTGGAAGCAGTGGCAAAAACCACAGAAGAGATTGAAAGGGTTTTAGGCAAAATGGTGAAACCCCATTTGAACCTTTGAAGGAAGTACACGATCCTTAAAGATACATGCAAAAAATAACATTAGTGCTTTGAAACACCACATTGATAAACCTCTTCAATAAAAAAATTGAACTGCAATATGGAACTCTTATTACTAGCATTGTTACTTCTATAGGTTGCTCTTGTTGCAAATACAGTGGACATGAGGTCAAAAATTGTCTAAATATTGGGGAGGATTGGCCTCAATGTGCCAAATGTGGGTATCTTCATAGGATAGAGAAGTGTGGCATGAAATGCACAACTATTGCAGGTGGTGGGGACATTTTGAAAATAGGTGTAACAAGAAGTCAAAAAAGAAGAAAAGATTTACTTCAACTACAAAAAATTTGTAAGTTCTTATGGATGATGAAAAGGCAATGTTTGACCAACTTAATCAAATCTATAAAATTGAAGAATAGACTTTTGGATGACATGTTCCCAAGAAAAGGGTACATGTTTTGGTGCCACCAAATGAAGCAACGGTTGAAGAGGTTGAAGAAGAGAGAACATGCACAAAGGAGGTATTAAAAGGATTTGGGGGAGTGGAGACAATATTCAATAATAGTCTATTCAATTGACACAATAGTATTCAATTGAATTGCTATCTCAATTTTGGGACATTTCATTTGGAGTAAGATTTGAATCTCTCTTATGGTGATGATTATGATTGTCCTTGGAGAATTAGAATACCTAGAAGGTTTAGTGAAAATGGTGCATAAACATAAATATGTTGATAAGCAAGTGGAGGTGAATTTGATTGAGTAACAATTTGAAATCTAATAGGAATTATGTGTGCTTGAACCAAATGGGAAAAGACAATAGTCTAGCTTAATAATGATCATAGTATAAGGTTCACCAAGTGGATGTTTTGGTGGATATAAGAGTTCATGCCAATGATGTTTATAATAGTGATGTAAAAGTTGGAAATTATGCACCTAGTGATTGGTTTGGAGAGTTTGGTTACACATGTGATGGGATCCATTGAAAACTTGTTGGTTCAAGTGGGTTTGCAAAATGCCATATGACATTCATGATCTAATACATACAAAGGGCTACCATATGGTGATGGGGTTTGATTTGTTGCTCAAGATAGGAGTTGTTGTGGACGTAAAATGTTGATTAATTCAATTCCACAATAGATGAGGTCTAGATGTTTAGGTTTTTCCTTTGAATTTGTGATCAATGTGATAATTTTTTGGATGTTGGGAAAAGTGCAATTGTTAATTTTTCGAAGGTCAAACCAAGGAATGAAGAGAATGGGGAATGGGAAGGCCTACCAAAAGGATCAAATTAGATCCTACCATTTGGATTAGGGCTATAACATAGTAAGATTTTCAACATTAATGGCAATTAGATGTGAATTTCAATGATCTTGTGAATGTTGAAGTTTGCATAATGTTATGGATGAACAAATTGATATCAAATTCAATTCTTACAATTTTGCAAAATGATCTTTGAAAGGAAGGTTCAAATGTTGAAGGTGATGGTTTCAATGTGTGAAATCACGATCTAACAAACTAAAAAGGGTGTCAGACTGCAAAGAAAAATAGTTAAAATTAAATAAATATTTATGTTTTAACATTTAAAACTATGAAAATCATGGCAAGTTATTATTTTTTCATTCATATGAGTGTTAAGGAATTCAAACTAAAAATCCACTTGATGAAAATGACATATAAAAATGAACACTTATTTTGTCAAGAGTCAATTTTTCAAAGGATTATCAAAAGGACTCATATAATATAAACATTTTGATGGGAAAAAAATTAGGATGATAATGACCTATTAGCCACATTCAAAAAACACCAATACCTTAGTATATATAAATTTAAAAATTCAAAAAAAATTCCAAAATTGATCCAAAATTTTATGACTTAGCAAAATTAACTTAAGTACAATAAAATTAGATCTAATTTACTTTTAGGTGTGGATAAATGTCAATATTATATTGTTAGACTAACATTTTGATAAATTTTTAATGGTTAATTAACATAAACCCTAATGTTAGAAGTAATTATGTTTTCTTAACTAACACCAAGTGTGTCTAGAGCATTATTGTCAAAGTGCTAACTAAGTGGATGGAAAGTAGTTGGTTGCTTACCACACTATGGGAAGTGTCAACAAGTCATCATGTCATAAGAAGAAATGAAAAAGTGTTACTTTGGGTTTGCGGGTGGAAATTGTCAACTTGTTATCCAATGATAATTGAAAGCTAATGCCTTTTAACATCTCTTTTTCTCTCCTCTCAACGAAGCAAATCGAATTTTCAAGGGGAACTGCTTGGAACTCTAAAAATTTGGCTGAGCAACGACATAGGATGTCATGACCTTGAATTTTGTCAAATCCTTCCTTTCATGTGGAAGCTATTGGCTATTACATCACTTCAACCAATCATAACCATCTATTTTTGAAATTGCCTCCTTTGTGGTATGACAAAGAGCTACCAAATGCATATTGCTAAATGATGGTTTGTGGATGGGTTCTACACATAAGATTTGCATAAGTAAACATATGGTAAACAATATGCAAGGCTATGCTATTTATTCCAAGGTTACTAAGTAGCTATGATATGCGTAAGAAAGCGTTTATTTATGCTACCAATTAATAATAATCCTAAGAGCTACGTAATGCAAATCATATTAAGTAGCTAACGATCTGCACAATTAAACTACTAATTAATAATAATCCTAGCCCAAGTTCATAAGAGAGCTACCTAATGCAAATCATATTAATTAGCTAACAATCTGCATAATTAAACGAATGGTAAATAGATAGAAACTAAGACCTAGTACCTACAACTAAGAACCAGAACCCACCAAGTGAGCCATCTGAATCATCAAACCGGTTCTTACGACAATTTTTCATTCTCTCAAGAATCATCGTATCTGACGGTTCTTGCAACGATTCTTCACTCCCTCAAAAAGAATGGCTGGTCCAGTTTTTGAGGCGGTTCTTGAACTCCCAAGAATTGTTGGTTTGGGCTTTGAGAACCAGAACTGGGAAACACTGGTCTTGACCCCAACCGAGTTGGGTCTTCTCACAAATCTTGTCCCATGGAGACCCACTAGGTCTAGTTCTGGACTTGGATCCAGAACCGGCCAGAAAACCAGACCTGGACAACACTACTGCTATGTACACCATTTGTATACACCTCCTAGCAATAGTCTGTAACACCGTATACATACGGATAGGGTTCGAAATGTGAAATGAAATCCTAGTGTCGCATTTGGGGTTTGGAGAGAAACATACGCAATCTCGACAGGAAGCTGCTCTCGCAGAGTTGTTGCAGATGCATTAGGGTTTGCATTCGTTTTTCCGTGCTTTTGGGGGATTGTTGATTTGACGAGGCACCACATTTTCTCGGATGCACTAGGATATGGAAGCGACAAAAGCTTCCTTTGCAGGCCCAGTGACCGAGGGAAAATCGAATTTTGCCAGCTTTTGTTGCGGGGTTTGGAAACATTAGAGCCGGGCACCTGTGAAGAAGCTCTAGAAATTTTCGGGAACCAGGATCAGGAGGAGGAGGAGGAGGAAGAAGAGGAGAAGAAGAAGTGATAGTGGGTGTGAACATTTTACAAACCTGGCGAGGTTCTTTTGCTGCTGAGCGATGGATGCTTTGTACGAGGAGGATGTAGCAAGCAAGGGTGGTGGGGGAGTGACGAATCCAGTAGCAGGATGGAGAGATAACATAGGTCGGAAATTCCAGTTCTTTCTGGACAAGTCGACGCCACATCCTGTAGCTCGCTGGGTTGGATCACTAGTGGTGGCTGCCATTTTTGGCTTGCGAGCCTACTACATCAACGGCTTCTATATCGTGACTTACGGCTTGGGGATATATCTGCTGAACTTGCTCATAGGGTTTTTGTCTCCGCAAGTCGATCCAGAAATTGAAGACCCTGGTCTGCCTTCCAAGGAGACTGATGAATTCAAGCCGTTCATTCGCAGACTTCCGGAGTTCAAGTTCTGGTACGTTTCAAAATTTCTCTGTATCCTGTACTCTGCAAATTTCTCTGTAACCGTAAACCCTAATCTCTTCTGCATTCCCATCCCCACTTCTCAGTTCCCATTGCTATTCTGTAATGTGTCTTTGGAGGATGACAACAGTTTCTGGGCAGCTACTCCAACTCAGGACCTATTTGTGTTTCATTCACCATGTTCAGGAAGTTATGAACTGTTCTTCTGAAACCCTAATTTGTAGGGCATGGTGAATCTGTGAATAACTTTATGTTTGTCAGATTTGGCAGGAGCTTGCAAATACATACTGATTTGACATGGATTTGTTTCCATTTGTTTTCAATGTGCAGGTATGCTCTGACAAAGGCATTCCTGGTGGCTTTTGTGCTTACCTTTTTCAGCATTTTTAACGTGCCAGTGTTTTGGCCCATTCTTTTGCTCTACTGGCTTGTGCTATTTGTGCTCACAATGAAGCGACAAATTAGGCACATGATCAAGTACCGTTATGTTCCTTTCACTGTGGGCAAGCAGGTAATGCAATTTCAAACTAGTTTTTAGGTGAATTTCCTGTAATGTGCAGCTAGCGGGGTGCACATATCATTGTGAGAGGATGAATGAAGAGACAAAGGAAAGAGCAGGGTTCTATTGTGCATCACATTGAAGAACTGCATTTCTTATACCATGACCTGAAAACATTATCTGTTTGATGGAGAGTGGTGGCGGATGGGTGAATTGGTGAGTGCAGCGGTATACAGGGAAGAGGCCGTCATCTTCTGACCAGGCAAGCACTTCGAAATACTAGTTTGGTTTGTAGCTCTAGGACACTCAATAGATGCCCTCCTTTGGTTTTTGCTGACAATCTAGTCAGACTGTTATAGGAGATTGCAGGATGACAGAACACTCAGGTTCCTTCTCTTCTGTCCTTTTTCACTGTACATTCTTGTCCTCTATTATGTCTTGCGCTTTGGGGCTCCTCTGCAGCTCCTCCATTTTATTTGTTAATTTCTTTTGACAGAAGTTTGGCAGCATTTGAGACATTTTGGTGGTTTATTATCTTTTGAATTCTTCAGCACTCTCAATGATTTCAGCATTTAAAATTTTTGTCTAGAATGCCAAGCAACAAGTATTGGATCCACAAAACAGGGTTCTTGACTAGCACAAGGGCAGCTGATTCCAAGGTTGTTACAGGGTGGTTTGGAGGAAGAGTTATGCCATTTGAGCTTTTAGCTTTGTGACAGAGTGGTTGTAATTACAAAATTTTCAGGTTGCTTTGAGTCATTTTGCTTTGAAGTTGAATCTACAGTCAATGTCAATCAGAGCCCTACAAGTAGATTTGTTGTTGGGCTCTATGTTGGTCATTCCGTCCCTGTTTTTCTGTTTGGTATTCATGGTGTAATCATACTATTACATCCTAGAACACTATGGAATGTTAACATTCTAGTACCTGAGGTTGTTCTCAAAGTCTTATGAAAACAACCACAGATTCCATGTGATGGCTCATTTGTGTCATGCCCTTGTGCTTCAGGAAATACCTCCACCTAACAAGTTGACAGTTTCTGTATTTCATGTTCATGTTTTTCCTGCCTTATTCCTCATGTAGCCCCATTTGTATCCATTTGATTGAATATTACAATCAATCACCCCAAATTTGCTAGTTTTCTAGTTTTCTTCTCCATGCAATGCAACTGGAGGGCAATTTTTCTGACCAGCAATTACTCATTGGCTGTCCATTTTTACCACCAAATAGTTTCAGTGCTATTATACTTAGGATAAATGAAATATGAATCACATGATGAAGGCTACTATTGAAGCCTCTTCTACTTTTTTTTTGACTTGAGATATTTGATGTCTTGAGCAGGTTATGCGCAGCTTGTCTGAGGAGTCAATGGATGCAGCAGCAACTCTACAGCCAATCTCCAGCATTGACAATGCTGAAATTACAGTTGAGTCACAATCTCTTCCACTACAAGTTTGATATTCACAGGTTTAGTCACCTAACCTAACAAAGGCATCAACAAACCAATCAATCAATCATTGATTGTCAGGAAGAAGATCAAAACATGTTCTCTCTGCTCTCTATTACTTTGGAATAGAGTGAGGATACAAGCACATGGGTCAATTTTCATAGAAGGGCATGAATGCTGAATGCCTCTTTCAGAAGCTGTTGTCACCTTGCTATGAATGTACCTCCTTAGTCACTGCCATCTGTACAAAGAGCCACCCATAGGAGACAGTTTTCTGGAATACCCACATGACTTTGCTATCAGGGCAGGCTGGTATTCAAGAGGTTTCAATTGTTTTGAGCAATGGATGAGCGATAGAGTATTTGCCAAATTAGAGAACTCTGCTCAATGGAGTATTGTCTCCTTGAGGTTGTAATATTAGGAGTATTGTCAATGGCATCTGCAATAATTTCTTCCACTCTTTCATTTTGCCTTTCAAATTCTTGCATATAGCTGGCAGGTTGAGCTGCCTGTTCATTTGACTGCGTGGCCTTGGTAATCCCTCTCATAGCTTCAGCCATAGCTTGGGACAACTTCAACTTCAGGATGGCAACCTGACTATTGAAAGGCCAGAGTGAACCAACAGCCAGCCACCAGCACGCCATCCCTTGGAAGCCTGTTATGATTCAGTTGTGCATGAAACCCAGCCTGAGTTGATGTTGAGTTTCACCTCAGTAACTTATCTTGTAGTAAAAGTAGAATGCTTCAAGTCTTACTCCAATATGTCCAACTGTTGCCCCATAACAGGCAAACCATTTGCCCTTATTTTGCTTATTCAGAAGGTGGAAAGCGCCAAGAAATTTCCTAGTCTATTTGGGTGGGACACAGTATCTATTAATCTCCCTCTAGAAGAGAGAAGGGATTATTACACCTACCCCTTGAGAGAGAGGGATCTTATGCCTACAAGTAGGTGTAAGATCTTATACATGTAAGAACCCTCCCCCTCATAGGCCTTGTGACCTGCAAATGTTTAGGTTCATAATAATGTTCACCTCATACTTTACAATGGGTAAAACCCATGCGTGCTACACATAAAACATCCACCAAATGATGAGATGTCTCATTTGGCCATGTAGTTATATGCTAGCTAGATATGCAGAAACAACTATGGAACTGTACTTCTTCCAAAAGACATTGAAACTCATCTTGGCAGTGAAACTGTATTCTTCAGTCAGAGAAAATTATGGAAGGTCACAAGCTTCCCTTCATCGACCTGAAGCCTTAAGAAATATGATTATTAACTACAACTAACCTCTACATCAATTGTGCAAAACAAGTACAGAACAAATAGATCTCTCTGACCTTATGTATCAGGGAGGAATAACATGCCACTCAAGGTCTTCTGAAGTCCTACATAGACTTCAATAGTGGATATGACACTGGCTTTCCCTCATGAACATGGAATATAAGAGTGGCTTCACCAATATCTGGTATTTGGCCTTAATTGACATGCAAGCTCCTTAATTGGTCTTACATCTTCAAGGTGGTGTTTCATTCATAAACTGAATGCAATGCATATCATCTTATGTAGCAAGGAGCAATAATCCTAAACCCTAAAACCCTAAACCCTAAACCAAAATTTCTCTTTCATTCAACATGTGATTCACTCAAATCAAGCATGTTTTACAATCTGGAAATTATGATTTCCAGAGTTCATGTCAATTGGTACATTTTGAAGGTAGCATTAATATTTGTGTTTTATGTCTACTTGATTTGAGATTTTTTTTGGTGCATGTACATTTCATGATTTGTCATTAGTATTTTGAGTTTGAAAAAAAGGGAGGGGTTATTGATATCAGCTTATTAACCAAGCTACCTTAAGAAACAAGAAAATAATTTTACCTTCCAAAACTAAAAAACAGATTTTATTGCTTGACTAATCCTTCTCTTGCCTATCATTTGTCAAATGCCAAACACACATTTGCCTAAAAACTTTTGACCACCACAATAAATGATCAGATAACGACTTTCACACTACAGATGGTTGTGAATGCTTATATGGCAATTGCAAACATCATAGTGCTGATTAATTCACACTTGTCTCAATAGTATTTGACTGACCACTGCACCACTGCAGACAACTCTTTCCATTGCAGAATCCAAAGCCACATAGTGATGATCCCACAAGCAATATAAAGTCCATAATATCATGCATCTCCACTTGGGTGATGATCAGGACTCAAGATTCACAAGTTTTGTTCAGTAACTTGTAGATTAAATTACCTCTGAGAAGCTCAAACTTCAAGCTTTTGAACTACTTTTGGATGTAGTAGAGATCTTATCCTGGAAAGCATCTGTTTTCTGAACAGGAGTCCAAAGTGAGAATATGTTGAAGAAAACATCACATTGATACTCTTAACTACTACATTCATGGGTCCACAGTCCACACACCACATTTGGTTACAAAGTCTCTAACATTCAAATTACAGCATTCCCTATTTTGCACACTGTGATATTGAAGGCAATGATGCCAAAAATATCAATTTTGAAATCTACACCTGCTACTCGATTTGATCTCCACTTAAATTGCAATTGAGCAAAACAATCAAAATATCAGAGGCTGAAGAACTCTCTGGACTTGTTAAAACTGAGCAGGCTTGATTACAATTGCAAACTTTGATGCATTTAAGGTACAGTGCTGCCACAACCTTACAATAACAAGACACATGTACAAAACACAAATGCTTTGCTCACAGCTTTGAAGTACTGCACATGATGTTGTTGATGGTTGGAATACATCCTCCCCTGCCTAGAAGGTAGGCTCATAACCATTGTTGGAAGTGGCTAAGATGAAGAATGCGATGGCATGGCCCAAAGCTCCCCAGGCAAGGACATCAACGATGGTGAAACCAGCAGGATCATTGGTCTTTAACAGACTCACAACCTCCTGAGCACGAACATCTCCAGCCTCATAATGACTTTCACCATTCTGCTCTGGAAGTCCTTGCCTTGCTACCTGAAAAACCATCCACTGCATCTTGTGAGTTCAAGACACACCGGATTTCGGAACTTCCACCTAAATTATGCAGGCCGGAAGAGCTGGAAATATTGAGGAACTCAGGGGCTTAAACTCAGATAACACAAAATTTCTTGAAGGTTCAAATGGCATATTATTCCAGGGCTGAATATCAGAGGAGTCAATAAATCCTTGACACTTTAAAGGGTGCCATTCAGATGTTATCAGCACCTTTGAACACAACAAGAGCATTGTGTTATATCTTGCATCGCTGTTGTGCACATAACATGCACATACAAGACACTTTAAAGGACGCAAGATACACATATGCAAGACACGGTGTCATCTGTTTCAGTCACCACGGAGATTTGTGGATTAGGAGAGAAAAAAGAGCTGACAATAATATCCAAAGTGCAGAAATAGACCTACAAGAGGCATGTACTCCAATTGACAAGGAATTGCACGCTCATATAACGAACAAATCGACAATCTCGCCAGATGACAATAAAATCTATCCAATCTTTCGCGATCCATTCCGGAAGTTTTCAAGAGCAACTTCTTGTACCTCGGGCCTTGGAAGATAATCGTCTGGCCCTCATATATCAGCTAGATGCTAAAGGTCGAGTCGTAAATAACAAGAGACTGGGGAAATTTTCCGAACTACATAAGGAATTGCGGGACTGTCGAGAAAATCCACTTACATTGTCTCTCTGGAAAGGCAAGAATACGAATCGTCCGAGGAACAGAAGAGCTCCGGTGCTGAGAGAGATGACGACTGGCGTGTCAAGGCCACAAGTTGTATTGGCCACGGACTTGGCAACCGCTGTTCGGTTTGCAAACGACCGAGATCTGCTCAAACTCAGTCCATCGACTCTTGTATTCCCGGATCTGAGACCGGCGAAAGAAGCCTGAACAGCAGCAGCCCCCCGTGCAACGACCTTGTTGCTACCTGACAGAGAGGGGATCCCTGTAGTCACCCTGGAAGTTGCAGCACAGGCAGCCATAATTTCTTGTCAAGGAAAAAAGAAAGAATAAAAGCACAGATGATTTGTTCTCCAATTTTCCGCTGCTTCACAAAACAGAACGAGCACTCTTCAAGAGGAAAAATGGCCGAAGGTACGCGGGATTCGAGAATTTGTCCGCAAACCGACGAAACGAAGCGAGGTGCGATCGCAACGAGAGAGAGAGACGACGGGCGGACGACCCTGGGTGACCCCTTGCTTCCTCGGGTGAGACATCTTTTATCACTCAAGACTGACGCTTTATTGGAAACGACGAGTAGCGAAGTGGCACCTTATTAGAAAAGGGAGCAGATAGAGCGGGTGCGAAAAAACGCGCGATTGAACCGTAGAGCCAATGAGAACGTAGGAGATCCTTATCCTGTCTCTTCTCTACCAATTCCGTTGCCTCAATTTTCCTTAGGAGATTAACCCCCTGAAACCAAGGGTGCCCTCTGATTACCCACCTAGGTACCCATACCGGGTATGTAGAGATCCAACTTTATTGGCCTTGGCTACCAAGGCAAGGATATTGTGTTTAGATTCATTATAGAGTATAGTAGCTTAAGGGATTTTTTTAGGCCCCTAGTTAATAATAATAGGTCTATTTTTATATGAAGATTTTCGAAACATGATATCTGGCTCTTGTTGAAACTTTGAGATTAGTTATAGAGTTATAATATCTTGAAGGACGATGTTTGAAAGATTGTATTTTTGCATGGTGAAATATTTGAGTTTCCATAATTCTTCTTTTGCCTTTAGATGATGCTTTTTAATGTAAATGGCAAGGCCACAGTGTGACACACCCCTTATTTCCGTTGTCAGCCCCTCAAAGTAAGGCCCATTGTAGTGGTGTCTACGTGTGCAAAGACTCTGCGCAAATTTTTGCAGTGTTGTTGGAGGGCATAGTTTGAAATTTTTCCTCCATGAAGGGCAGGCATTTTGAAACAAATTGATGCCCACTTATGTGAGTGTTTTGATTCTTTTTCGGAAACAACTGCTTTTGTTTCTAATTTTTTTTCTCATGCTACCTAGTGGGGATATCCACCGGGTATGACAAGAAAACTAAAAAAATACTCCGTTCAACGCTTTACGTTTGGTAAAGCCCTTGGTTACAAGCTTTACCAGATTCAGGCCTCCACTCAGCTCCACCCAAGGCAGGCCCTTATTGTGGTAAACCCTAAGACACAAGTAGGGCAAGATATTTTTCTCTGTGTTTGAAAGTACCTCTCCATACTGAAGATGCATTCTTCAATTGAAGAGATCTTCCACCGTTTTCAAGCATACCCAGACTCTAGGTTTTCTATTTTATTTTATTTATTTATTTATTTTTTCAATATAGCCAATATGGTTTCATCCAAAAGAAAAGAGTCAAATTTGGCTATATTTCGGCCATTTTTTTCACCATGAAAAATCCTTGTATAGGTTGACATTATATTTGTGAGTTGAAATTTGGCATAAAAGAATCAATCCAAATACCGTCACTACCATTGAGGTACAAAGTACAAAGCTTGCATTAGTTTATGCTCATTATCTAATCTAAAGCATGTGGAGAAAATATTCTAAAATATTTGGAGGGCATGGTAATAGTGTACATGATGTCCATGAATATCCCTTCTAGAAAAGAGGAGGGATTTGACACCTATTCCTTTAGAGTGAGAGGGAAATTATGTCTACTTATAAGTGGAAGATCTCTCCCACTCTTCAGCAGGAGGCATAAGGACCCCCTCTTCACCTTCTTCAAGATAATGTCCATTTGATGCTTTGCAATGGGGAAGGTGTAGGGTAAACCATGAGGGTTAGGGCATTCTCAAAACAAGGGGCTTAAGACAACGTGGTAGTCAACTCTAGACCCGCATTTCAGGAATGTCCACCACCCACCAGCTTTACCCATCTTAAATCATAAGACAAAGATTATCCTCAACCTAAACATACAAAGATCATAAAATGTAAGGGGTGGTTCTTACACCTCCTCCTCAAGAGTGGGAGGGATCATACACCTACAAGTAATGCATAATTTCCCTCCCACTCTTAAGAACTAGGCATAATATTATTCCTTTTCTTTTCTAAGGATATTCATGGATATAAGGTACCTTCCAATTACATTTTGAAATTTCTCAAAATGTTTTACAATCATTTGGTGAGGGACATTTTCAAATTTGCAAGTCTAGATTCAGCTACTACCTCATACTAGGCCCTTATTTTGGGAATGCCCCCACCCTAGAGATTTAACCTACACATAACAAAATGAAGAAATATTTTTGTTAGAATTTTGCCAATGTACCATATGCTGAGCTAAGTTCTTGAACATAAGTTTTTTCTGAAATTTATGCATAAGGTGCTATGTCTCCTTTGAAATTCAATCACATCCATTCTTTTCAAACATCAAATTCTATTGGATCTTTATGCCAAGGACTTCAGATAGAGCAGCCTTGGGGATCATCATTATTAGTTGGAATCGTTTTGGAGTTTACTAAAGGTGGCAAAGTGATGTTTATATTCTTGAGCTTAGACTTTAGAAAGTTGTGTGATTTGTGTGGGTGTGTAGAGTGTTAGTAAAGGCCAAAATAATTGAATGTTGCCATTGAGCTTATGTGTTGTTCTATGTTTTTTATGGTGTTGTTGAGGAGTGATGGTAGCAAGGACATTGGTGTGAATGAGAAAGTGGATAAGAGGATGGTGCAATGATTTTTTAAGGCATAACCAAACATAGAATTCTAAAGGTTTTTTGGTCAGACAACACCAAAGCACGGTATGTGTTTGAGTGGAAATTATATTACTAACAAGAATGCCTAATTAATAGTGGTTTTAGTTCATCACAAAACTCTATAGGAAATGAGCTAGAGGTTATTTAAACATCTCCATTGTGCCAAGTAATCATGGCACATGCCACATAACCATCCAACTAGTTTCATTAAGTAATTTGGCGATAGTTTTTGGAGATGATGAAAGTTCATAAGTGAATGTGAGCATGGTGAGAGTCTTTGTGTTTGTCAATATGCATATCATCACAAACTTATAATATCACGAAAATTATAAAAAATATGTTTGTACAAAATTCGTGAGTTTCAAGTGTAAAAATAACACGAAATATATATTTATTATTTTTATATAAATGATGTGTTTTTTTAATTTATGATGTCTTGATGTGAAATATGAACGATTTATATTTTAATTAAATTTTGTGAAATTTTCATAATGTAATTTTGCATAAAATTATGTGATTTGTGTGTATTAAACATGAACATTCACGTTTGTCATTTTAAAACAATGTTTCATTTGTTTGAATATTTAAGATATTGAATACGTACAAACATTGTTCATATTAATCATAATGTAAAATTCATGTAATTTTTGTACAAACTTATGAAGCCTAGTAAGTTTGTGATGATGTCAATGGTGTGAAATTTAATTGAAGTTGGCACATTATGTTACATGGTTCAACAGAATCATGTGTTGGAATCATCTATGGGTTAGAGAAATATTTGTTATCTATAATTGTGTTGTGATTGTAAGAACAATTTGTATCTTTAAAAAAATTGTGCGATGCCTTGTTTATTTCATTTTATCATTTGGGGGTTTAGATGGTCATTTGAATGAAAAGGACAAATGTTGTGTTGATTGTATATTGAATCATGATATAATGTAGAACAATTTTGTGGGTGTTCAATGTTATGTAGCATTATCAATTTATTGTGAAAGATTCAACTCCATAAAAAATATTTTATGTCACATTTGGGGTTTGTTGTTGGTCAAGCATATACCTATATCAAAGGGAGAGATGAGATTGTCTTGTGTATGTGTATGAATCTAAGGTTGTGAAAATGGAAATCTGCTCATGAAAGAATTTTTGAGTGTACTAATCCAAACAACCATCCATGTAGAGTCTATAATTTGAATAGTTAATTATGATTGTAGAAGTTTAAGAGAGAGGTTAACAAAGATTATGTTTGCCAAAAAAATTTGAAGTTTTTCATATTGTAGTTCATTTATTAGGATTTCATATTTACATTTTTTGAAAATATTTCAATATGATAACTTGAAAAATGCATATGTGGTGGTGTGAGAATGATTTTGTTTTGCTGCTTTTAGTGGTGACACCTATCCTGAATTTAAAAGTAAATCATAATAAATCTCCAACAAATAACATCATCACATCCCAAGTGGGATTAAAAAAACTCTCATGCAGCAATTCTTAACTTAGTAATTTAATTGCTATACTTATTTAATGTTTTGGTGCGTTCTTGATTATGTTCATGTTATTAGTTTCAATTGCATCTTGATTTTTGAACAACTTCTCCAAAAAAATGGTAAGCCTAATTTTTGTCATCATATATTCATTTTGTGTAGGGTAAACCTTAAAATGGAGTGTATTCCAAAAATAAGAAACCTAGGATGAGGATGTAAATAGCTCCCAACAACAATTCAATAATTACTTTTGCAGTCCTAATAACTGCAAGGCCCTTGTAAATGAAACAAAAAAAAAGAAAAAAAAACTACAACTACTCAAACTACATAAGTGAATAAATGAATTTTTTTGTTATGAAAGCATAATGGAAATTTTTCCTACTAGTAGTAATGTGGCTTGCAATATATATTACCACCTATGACATCTACTAATGTTACCATCTAGTGTAACAAACAATCTTATGAATTTTATTTACATTATTTATTTCATCATCATATATTCCTTTTCAAGCCTTAGTATTACTTTTTCTACTGCTATTGGATTTGCCATGATGGTGGCAAAATACTTGCCTATCTTTATTATTTCTATACTTCAAGCATTACCATCTTATTAACACAAAAAATAATCTTAAAAAAAGGAAATGGGTTTTAGGGAGCTACCTCCAACCTCTTTTCACCACTATATCTCCTTTTTAAGTTTACCATGATGGTGGCAAATTATTGTCTTGCCTCCTTATTCCTTCTACACTAAACATTGTCAATTTAAAAACTCGCAAATACCCCCATGTAAAGCAGGTAAAAAACTATGACTAGTAGGAAGGATCTTAGTTGTTAACCAAGTGATATTGACATCCATATGGTATTTTAGTTTGTGCTTGAATATTTTTGGGAAAACCCTTTAAAAAGTAAGATAACTTGTACATAATTTCCTATGGTTTGGAAATTCTAGAAACAATGTTAAAACTAAAGTTAAATGGGTTTCTGTCATTTTTCCTAATTTTAGAGGCGGGTTGAAAGTCTTAAACTCCCAATTGCAAGTTAAAGCTATTTTGGCAAAGTTAATTCCAAAGGGGCAAGAAATTGGTTGGGTTCCATGGAAGGCAGTTTGGAGGCATAAAATAGAAAACTCCATCCCACAACATGAAGGGAAGTGGAAACTTGAAGTTCATTGGATAATGTCCAATTTTAATTGAAAAAAGGATAGTTCTTCCTTATGGCCCAAATCATCTTCTCAACATGGAATTTTTTGGCTTCAAGAAGAACATATGATTCCAAGCTTATGGTCAAGTGGTCTTTAGTAATATAACTAATATGGAAAGCATCCTGTGAGGGTCAAAGAAGGGAACAACTTTTAGGAAATGAACTTTAAAAGGTCTATTGAAAGTTGGGAAGATGTGGAATGGAAAAACCAACAAATGGTAGCCATCTAGGAAATTGAAGAAAAAATTCAAATTGAAAGGAAGACTCCACAAGGAATGATTTCTACCTTCTATAGCATGTCATGGAACTATTCTTGGTTTCAACTTTTAGTTTGGCAAATGGTTGTCCTTCAAATGAAGTCAACCCGTGGAAATTATCTTCCAAAATTCGCATATTAAAGCCAAAGAACTATTTGTTGAACCTACAAGGTTTGAATTTTGGAACAATTAATGAAAGTTGGAATGGGCTTTTGTAGGCACCGATTGGCAAACTAAATCAAAGTAAAACAATTACAAAACAAGGTTTAATAGGACCTATAGTAGACTACAACCTTCCCATCATGCCAACCAATGAAGAAACAATTTGGATTTGTGAAAGGAAGCTTATAAGAGATTTGGACTTTGGCCTTGTGGAATGGAGATGGAAGAAACAAGGGGTGTTGTTCAAAGGTAGTAAAATTTTATAGTTATGCAACCAAAAAAGGTTATAAATTAAGCTTGCAGGGTGGTTCAAAGTTAGTATCAAGCTAGAGGAACAATGGATTGAGAAAAATTAATAATATGAATTAAGGACCAAATTTTACACAAGCATCCATGGCTCCCAAGGAAGATTTCAGCTATGTTGTGGTTGATTTTTGCAAAAGGCCTACTAATGGCATGGAGAACCAAAATTGATGTCCAAGGAGATTGCAAACTTTGCCAATTAAAAGATTTAAAGGATAGGAAATGTATCAAAGTTGTGTGGAACATTCAGAAAAGTAGTAAATTCATCTCAGAAATTCAACGCCTAGGACAAGATCATCAACATTGGGTTATGGCTTCCTGACTCCTTGCTCCTACAAATTCAACCCACAACACCCATCTAGAACCAACACTTGCATTTTGCATGGAAATTCCATGGGAGATATTCAAAGCAGGCATCATCTAACATACTTAATACCAAGGCATGAATGCAACTTGAGAGAAGAGAGGTTTCATATAGGGCAAATCATTTTTAGAATTTGACATTAGCGGTTAGAATAATCATGGAGATATGGATGGAGGGAACTGCATAGACACATAAGAAACCTTTAAAAAATGGAAAAAATATTTATCAAGATATGGACTTCAAAAGGAGTTTTGTTTCTCCATCTCTAATGGCACGAAGATGGTGGAAGACATCCATTCTTTGTTCCCATACCTCACTCCAAAAATGCTACATAATGGAGCACATGGATGCCTAGGTTTGAAGCTCAGGACCTATTTGCTGTAAATGAGATTCTTATCTTAACTTATTATTTTCTTTAATGCCTCATTGTCAACAATAAGCAACAAAAAAGATATTTATTATTAATTGGAGCCTTTTTGGTTTACTGCATTCCCAATGGTTGTTCCTTGCTATGAGAAAAGACCATTGGGAACGCAATGAACCAATAAGGCTTTTGAGGGACCAAAAAGCGTCTTGGGGAACATGTTGAACCAAAAAAAGGTCTTGGGGAACAACCATTGGGAATGAAATAACCAAAAAGGCTCAATCTCATCCACCATCTTCTATCCAAGTAACTTCGCAATGCGGTTGTCATTTTGCCTTGGCCATGTTTGAGGTCCATAGTCCATACTCAGAGGTAAGAACCCCTAGAGTTTATCTTTCATAAATGGACACCTGCAATTCATTCCAGAGAGGAGGAACACTTCAGATGTAAGGTGCTATGCTCTTTTGAGGTAGAAATTTTACTAAGGGGAAGGTGCCCTCAAAATACCGCAATACTTGGACTGGTTCAGTAGCAAGGTGCTTAATAATAAGAATTTTTTGTAATCTACTTTTGGCAATAACATAATACTATTTTACAATTAGGCCCTATACTAACTAATGAATCTAGTGTGCTTGAGAGTTTTTAAAAGATTTTCAGCATGGAATGTAGGCATTTTTCAGATTTCAGTAAATCCAAAAATAATTAGTTAGTGCCTAACCGGCCTCTGTACTAGGGTATATGAAAAACAATTCTATGGGTTCATTATGTAGCCTTATCAGGCTTGTAAGGTGCAGGTCTATGATTTCTCCTCTTTTTTAGGAAGGATATTCATGGATTTAAGGTGCCCTCCAAATGTAACACATAATTTCTCACAGGGCATTACGCATTTAGCACTGCATGCACACTACAAAATTGGAGCTGATGAACTTCAAATTTCAAGGGACCTGAAATAGCCATGACAAAGAAGTACTTGATTAGGGTTCAGGTGGCAAGCAGGTAACCAAACAATTTCAATGGGAATTTAAGGTTGGTGCATATGTAAAGGCCATGATCCCTCTGAAAGCTTTGATATTAGTATGGACAATGGTTGTCACAATATTAACTATACGGAGGTCATGATCAAAGAATTGAACGCAAGTTGAAAGAGATATTGGAGGTTTAATGAGGAGCATGTAACATGAATGATTCCATTAGCATGTGGATGATCGCATGGGGTTCAAGATCCCTAGAGTTATGGGAAGTTCCTTCCCATGATGAGTCTTGGAAAATTTGAACATATTGGAGTTATCCGTAAGTAAGCCGATTAAGGGGCGAAAACGGCCAGTTTCGGCATAGTAGGGCATCAAACCCATACCTGGGAATGAAAATTTTACATAAGGAAATAAATGGGACCCAAATTAGTTTTTCCACCAATTTTGGTGGTAAACTGAGTTTCATCCTCTTTTCCTTTTTCCTGAGCGCCTGCGCTGCTGCTACATATACAACCAGCTCCTACCTGCACAACTACTATAATTAATCTCAAACCTTGTGCATTAAATGCAGAGTTTCAGCATTTCATATCGAGATTTAATAAAATTTCCTTACTTTGCGGATACCACTGAAAGAGGGTATAGGGAGCGAAAGCAGAGGAGATAGGGAGTGAAACAGAGAGTGACTTTATGGATAACTCTATTGTAGTACCTTGGTGGATTCAGCGCATGAATGTTGAATAATTAATTTAAGTTTAGTTTACTGGTTTGGCATTTGAGTTTTTAATTTTGAAATTTTTGATAATACAAAATAAATTTATTGTAAGGTACCTTTTGTTTCAAACAATTTGAACTGTTTTAGTGTCAGATGGACCTCTATTTAGTATCTCTCGTCAAAACAACTATAGATCAAACTTTTACATCTTGCACAACTTTTTCGAAATTTCAACAGATTAAAAAATAATTTAATAATTTATGCCCAAGCCACCAAGGTATTACAATAATGTTGGTTGAAGAAATAAACAACAACATGTTTAGGGTATCTGTGCATGGTTTGGAAGATTTTGATGGACTAGTTTCAACATGGGTTGCATGCCCCCAAACGGATGGCATTTGAAGTTCCACAACACCGACTTGTGTTTCAACCTGCAACCAAGCATAACAGAGTATGACTAACACACTGAATAATTTTCAATTTTAGTACAAGGTTCAGGATTATTTTTTTTCAATTTTGTGAGGTCAAAAAAGTGACCACAGATGTCCAAAACAACACCATAATTAGTCACCATTGCACTGGAAAATCAGAAACCTCCAAAAAAAACTTCAAAAAACGTTGTTGCCTCAGTGCAAAAACTTGCATCCAAAAAAAAAAAGGTTCCTGAAAATTCAGAAAATCATTTCCTTAAAAAATTGTACTCTCTATAACAATCTTGTCTGTGATAAGTTCCATTTGCAAATTGTGGAAACTACCTACATTAAACTATTTTCCTTCAATGCTCAAACTTCAAGGCAAGGATGTGCCAATTATGCCATAAACAAACCTTAAACTTCAAATATGATATTTATTTACTATTATTTGGTAACTCTGGTGAAAGGCTTACCCCTAACCACCAGGGTAGCTCACTGTCCTCACGGAGCATGAGGAGAAGGGGTCCAACCACCAGCTTCACAGCCCAACCCTCAGCCACTAGGGTAGGTCACTGGTCCTTCAGATGTGAATTTTTAGTATTGGAATATCCTTCAACATAAGTAGTTCCAAACCCTTTAGAACATAACCAAAAAATTCAAAATTTAATTAGTATGTTGACATTTATTGGCTATTCGGCTAAATTGTCCTCCATACTTCTTTTTTTAACATGGATATCAAATACAAGAAAAACCTTGTTATAATTCACATGGTTCCAAACTATTTTGGTTGTTTTTCTCATGTATTGATACCAAATCCAATAATCCCATTGATCCAAAAAATAAATTCTTCAAGCTTACACATAACCCTACTCTGCTGAATATTGAAATCATGGTCCCTTTCTAGCATTGTCATTGGTCCTTTAAAATTCTCACAAACTTACCAAACCCTATTACACATTTAGGGCCACTTTAGATGAGGGTCTAAGGTCCAATGAAATAGAGCAATTAATCAACTGAGAGCCATAAATTGGACCCATGCTCTTCAGACGAGCGTCCAAGACCAAAAAGTGGCAAATCGAGGCTAAACCTACTTGGCACCATTTTGGAGGGAAAATCCAAATGATTCAGACCAAAACAAAAAGCTCAAAGGAGAGCTCATGATTTGGAGAACCAATCTAGGGTCCAAGGCAGGGTCCAACTCAAGGATTCAGTTTGGATTCAAATAGTTCAAATTGGTTCCCAAGAATTTGGACCCTGGACCCCATCTAAAGCCCATTTAAAGTGGGCCTTAACTGCTAGTTCACTCAAAATAACTAAGATAAGAAATTCAAATCATCAAATTGAGCAACATTTCATAGATCACGACATTTTTTCTGCAGGCCTACATACAAGGGGGGGAAAAAAAAGAGGACTCTTCACTCCGTGAACCACTTCTCATTGGCTGCATGGAAATTCTATTCCTAATATTGGCTGCCACTTTTTTTGGCCTTGACTAATAGCCCTTCCTAAGAACACGCTACCTATTCAAACACCCTCTGTATACGTACAGACAGGGTTTTAAAAGGCCCAAAACATATGGGACTGTGACCACTAGCATTGTTGATTGTTGCATGACAATTACCACTACTACCACCACCACTACTACTACGGTCATACTACTTATTACACTACATTTGGGCGGTTCCAACAAGTGCGAGAAAGTGGTCGAATTTTTCCCTTCCAAAAAAGTGTGTTACCTAATCGCACAATTCAAAGTGCGCAATTTTGTGTATGTTTGTGTTTTTAATGTGTTTTTCTTTTTTGATGGCAAGTTTGGGGGAAGAGAATATGATACGCTTGTTGGGCAGTTCGATTCCTCTGGGATTTGAGTTTCGGGCATGTGGGTAGTTGTCGATTTTGTTGTTGTTGTTTGCTCCTGCTTCTTGTTGTTGCTCACAATGGGTTTCCCAAAAAGATAGAGAAGGGGGGTTGTTCTGAAGAAGACTGAAGGTGGGTCGACTCGAAGGGAATTGGAGTTGGGTTTTGCTTCCACGCGGCGGCAGAGGAATTGCTTCTTGACTATTTTAATTTTTGAAGTAAAATTCAGAAAGATTTTGTGAGTGGGTTTGTGGAGCTCGTGTGGCCGGGGGAGAAGAAGGAGGATGAAAGGGGGGAGTGAGGTGATTCGAGGAGGAGGAGGTTCTTCGGTTTCGGTGGTGGAAGCAGGGATGGCGTTATGTGAGCACGTACAAAGGCAAGGGTTACAAGGGCATTTGTTCTCAGACATAACCCTAATTTGTATGGGAAAGGAGTACCATTTGCATCGGATCATTCTCTCGCAATCTTCCTACTTCTATTCGCTCTTGTCAGGTCCTTGGAAGGAGAATGGCAAGCCGCGGATCGAACTCCAAATCGATGATCCGAATGTCAGCGCCGAGGGTTTGGAAATCGCTTTTGCGTACATGTATGGCGTCAATCCCAAATTGAATGGCGAGAATGCCATGGCAGCTCTCGCCGCTGGATGTTTCCTGTGTATGGAGAATTTGTGTGACAAGTGCGTGCAATTCATTGTGGCTGATCTGCGCGTGGACACTTTTGTGCCCTACCAGCAGCTGTCGGAACGGCATTGTTACGGCCGCTTCGCTGACTCCATTCGGAATGCTTGTTGGACTTTCTTGTGCACGCATGCATCCCGGGAGCTCGTTCATCTACTTCCCAAACTGTCATTGCAGGTGTGTGCAAAAATTTCCTTCCTTTCCCCCTCTTTTTTGTTTGTGTTCAAATTCTGTTCTGAAACTCTACTCTCTAGTGTGCTGATCCTTTGCAATAAGAATACCTACTATGTAACCCAATGCAAAACAGGGTATTTTTCCCATGGCAAAAACTTGGTTTTAGGTTATCTGATTTTCCTCTGCCATTTCTGTGTTGGTGCCAAAAACTCCATTTTAGGTTATTTGATTTTCTTCTGCCATTTCTGTGTCAGTGGCAAAAACTCGGTTTTAGGTTATCTGATTTTCCTCTGCTGTTTCTGTGTCATCAATCCAAGTGGTTTCCAACCTCTCTATCTTGAAAACTCTTAATTTAGGGATGTGAGTACCCTTCTCTTGATCTGCTCTACAAGGTCCATGGAGCATCTGGAATTTCTTTTTTCCTGATAGTTGAGTGGCTTTCAAACACAGGCTGAGTTTTTTATGTCTCAAGTGTGGTATAGTTCATTGCACAAGTGCATTATTGATGTCTTCTTACACAGAAATGGCTTGACATTACCTACCTTCTAGCTCAAGTCATGTTTCTTGTTGCTTTGAACCTTGAACTTTTTGAAGATGATTGGCCAGGAAGAGTAGTTGCAAACAGTTGGGTTTGTAGACGACCTTGAATAATGGCAGTTGTTCAAGAATTCTGGTAATAGCTCTATAAAATGAGTTCCTTCTTGGAGGTGGTGAATTCACCTTTACCGGATGTTTGCTTTATGTGAATTGTCGCTTCTGACAAGATGTAGATTGACCCCTGTGGAAAAGAAGAGACATTCATGATTCAATACAATATACAGCAGGGTCTGAATGTCTTAACTGGATTTTTGTTTGCGCTTACCTAGCTCAAGTCATGTTTCTTGTTGCTTTGAACCTTGAACTTTTTGGAGATAATTGGCAAGGAAGAGTAGTTGCAAACAGTTGGATTTGTAGACAACCTTGAATAATGGCAGTGGTACAGTTCAAGTATTCTGGTAACAACTTATAAAATGAGTTCCTTCTTGGAGGTGGTGAATTTGGCTTTACAGGATGTGGGCTTTATGTGAATTGTTGCTTCTGACAAGATGTAGATTGATTCCTGTGGACAAGAAGTGACATTCACAATTTGATACAGTATTTAGCAGGGTCTGAATGTGTGAACTGAATGTTTGTTTGCACCCTCTTGTACCAAATGAACCATTGACTCCCCTTCCACTTTTTCCTTTTGCCACAGATGTCTGACATCTTCAAGGGAGATTTGAAAAATCTGAGAAGACTCTCCAGCTACAGTGTCACTATCTTCAAGTTAACCTTTCTGGAAATGTTTAAACTGTGGTGCACAGACTATGGTGCACAGAGGAATGCTGCAGTAAAAGAATATGGGGTAGCCATTCTTGATATAGGAAGTCTGATTTCATTACACCACCCATACTTGTCAAGAGTGATAGTGGTGTATCAGCCTGACCATATGGTTTTGGATCCTGTGATGATGACTTGGATGAGTGATAGTACATTTTGACTAACCATTATTGGTTGGGTAACTGGTGCAGGTTCTTTGTAGGCTCCTGAAGTCAGATGAGCTTTGGGTTCTCAGTGAAACAGAGCGTTACAAGCTTGCAAAGCAGGCACTCCTTGACTGGAAGTTGGCCCGAGTGAAGCCCACTAGTCTCACTCCAGATTGCCCAGTAGCCAAGAAAACAAAGGCTAAGGCCCAGTCAAATCGGAAGTCTGCTCGGAACCTAACAAACATAAGTGGCAGTAACAAGAAAGCTGCTCACAAAGCCACTCGACTAAACTCAAAGGCAGAACGAAAGAGAAAAGATGCAGTCGCTCTCTCCTTGGTTGAGACTGTAAAGGACTGCAGTTTGCCATCCAATGAGACTGTTCCAGAGAGTGATCTGAGAAGACTTCAAAGATTGTGGGAGGTCGATGAGGCAGAACTATCCAAAGATGAATCATTTAAGGTTCATGGTGCCATTCCTTTTCTTTGTGCTGTGAAGTGCATCTAGGCAATGGACTGAGTGATATCCCTGATTTTGGTCACTTGAAATGAATTTTCTCTGATTTTTGTCCTCATTCTGAAGGCAGTTGATTGAAGTCTGAGTTGATCATGAAAGACATGGCTTCTATGATTTGAATTAGGCATATCCTCAGTTCTGCAGAGATGGTTGCACTAAGAACTGCTAAGAAGAAGTCAAAAAGTGCTCATGGACTTCTGATACCCTTTCCCAGAATAAAACCCAGTAGACTACTACCTCAATCAGCAGCTGTGACTTTTTCATGTTCTAGGTGGTGGCAGAGCTCTTTACAGGTGGTGGAATCATTTTTGCACATATGGAAGCAGATGAAGTCCTTCTGGCAAAGAATGAGCTGCAGGAGGCTTTTTTGCCAACTGATGCAGCGAATGACAGCATGTGGCATTCTGTACTTCTCCAATGCCGAGTTTTGAAATTCCGGGAAACTCATAACCAGCTGGATGAATCATCAGAAGATGATGAGGATGAGGATGAGATGGATGACGAGGAGGAGGATGATGATGACGATGACGATGAGGTAGCACTACCAGCCTAGGTTTATATATGTTAAAATCTGTTTTTTGCAATGTAGGTATTGTCAGGAGTTTCTGGTTTGCCAGAGTCTACTTGCAATGCACCTTTGTTGTGCAATTGCGTCAATTTGAATTTAAATATTTCATTGAGACAAGATAGGAGCTGACACCTGCATGCTCTATTGTTCATGTTGAACTTTCATGCCAAATCATTAGGGTGGGGTGGGACTAGTGTGAACAACAGTATTCTGAGGGGATACAGTTTCTGAATTTAAAACCAGAAATTTCTAAGTAGATACAAGAATTGCACTCAAAGCAATTGCAAAAATGGTAGATCAGAATAAATGATGAATTTGTGCTAGCAATGACAGCTTGGTTTGTTTTCTTTTGTTGCAATTACTGAAAGGAATTTCCACCATTTGTGTTCAATAGGTGGATGATGACGACGATGATGATGAGGAGGCAAGTGACCGGGACACCAGTGACAGTGATGGGTGGAGCAGTGACCACAGCAGCCAAGAAGATGATGATAGTAACTCCAGTGCAAACCGAGATGGAACTGGAGCTGGTTTGAATGCACAGGTGGTGAGAGTTCTCTATTCCTGTTTTTTTGTTGTCAAGTTTGGGCATACAATTGGACCTGTATGGCACAGGGTAGCAAAACCTATGTTTTGACACTGGGGTTCTTGATAGGGTCTTGATTTGGAAATAAAAAGGGGGGGAGTCCCTTTACCAATAATGTCAAATGGTTCCTTCTTTCTTGAGCTATTTCAGTTGTTGAGGAGTACAAAGTGTGAGCTAATAGATCCTTTGATTTGTTTTCATGGAATTCTGAGATGCATGGGTGAGCAGGCCTTCAAGAGACTGAAGACACAGAGCACGTCACTGGTTTCGTTCTCTTCTGCTGATACCTACCCACCAGATGGAGTCAATGAAAAGTGTTGGCGAACTACAGGTGGTTTCACATGGATGGCAAAACCCAATGTTGAGATGCAGCTTGCTGATTTCCCACCCTTCCGGTTTGGAGCTGAGTTTGTATTCAAAGACAAGTGCTGGACACCATGCTTAGATCTCAAGTCAAGGGAGGTCTTTTATGGTGGTTCTATGTGGAAAATCATTGCATCAAACATAAACCAAGACAAAAGCCAGGATGACTGGCTCTTTGGTGTTCATTGCAGGTGTTTTTCATTTATGTATTTTTCAGTTGTTCTCCATTGCCATGTACTAAGAGAAGATTGAAAAACTTTTGAAGTTTCAAAATGTTGTAAAATACCATAAGCCCAGACATAGTCAGTTTTGCTCTTCAAAATTTCTCATTTGCCACTTCTGAAGGTAATATAGGCTGTGTTATTTTCACAAAATGAGCAACAAAGACAGCATTTGAAGGACTTGTTTTGCTAGTTTCCAGATGTATGTAAGTTTGCTATTATTCCTGAGATAGAAATGAGAGGCTTTGCAATTACTTCTCTTTGTAACATAAGCATGGCTTACGTTAATAGCCCCTGCTTTTTTTGTGCTAGTCAGCTGGTGATTCATAGGCAGAACTTAATCCCTGATACAGAGTGGTTAACCAATCTGTCTCCTCACCTGTGCATTGTTGCAGACCCTTGGATACATGGGAGCCCACCCCCACATATCAAGACAGCCGACAAAAGGTCCGCTTCATGGCCAAACTCTACATCAAAACCTGCCATGGGCTTCGCTGTGTAACGGGAACAGCTGTATGCAAGATGCGACACCAAGCTTCCCACGCGCGGCATGCTGTTGGCATGCACTTGTCACGGACGGATGTTGTGGATGATGAACCGCTTCGGGTTTCAGCTGTGGTGCAGCTCATTGATGACTAACTCCAGTTCTTTGCCTGTGGAGGGTTTCTATGGAGGGTTTCTAGACTTGTCTTTGCCTTCTGAATGGAGGAGCAAGGCAAGAGCCATGTGAGGAATTGCTCATCTCTCATGAGCATGTGGCTGTCATGGCTACATAGTTCTGTGGGGGCATGTTAATAGATTGTCAATGGCCAAACAAAGAGGTAAAGGCATTCTGGTGATGATTCTCAGTGGAAGCATGGAAATGATAGTCAGGTACCATCATCATGTGGGTCTGATCAAAAGCCTAAATTCCATAGTCAGGAACAGGTAGGAAGGTTTGTGTACAGTGTACACCAGATTTTATATTCAAGAAAGAACACCTGATATTTTTGACTGTTTTGTATTGTGCATGGCTTTATTTGGCCGCACACACCCTTATTAGGGGGAGATTTAAACCACAGATCAATGAATCAATCTGAAGGATGCAGGGATTATGGGTGTAGGTGCTTTTTCCCCCCTTGCTGAAAAACCCTAAAAGAGACTTTGCAGTTGCCTGATGTGTAAAAAGTTACCCCAATCACAGGTGTGGTTGCTGTGCTTTTTTGTATTTTCACCCTTTGGACTTGCATTTTCTATGGTGAATGGTACTGGGGTCACCAAGTTACCCTCCCCTCCACACGGGGGGAGGCAGTATGTGGTGCTTATGTGGCAATATTCAGGTGGATCCCATGTAATAGTCTGTTGTGTGATTTCCTACGCATTACAGAAGACTTCTCTCCGACTTTCTCACTTGATGTGTTGCTTCCAGGGTTTACGGCCATGTGATTCCCAAATGCTCTTCTTTCTACAGACAGTCTGCAACACAATGTAATCTGGTCTCACCTAATATCTCATTGGGAATTCACTGTTTTGTCAGCTATTCCTGAGGAATTCTTTGTGAAGCGAGCAGTGTTCATGCCCTCATCTGGATTGTGTTATTGGATAATTTGGCTAAGCTTTTGCCACCACTGACTGTGAGACACAACGCAACTTACATGAAGACCATAACTTTGTTTAGGGTTTAGGGTATGGTTCCCTATCAAGCTCCTCTCTATCTCCCCTACTGACTCAATCACTACATGTGCCACTAAGATTCTGCATCATATTTGTTGGGTTGGGTTGATTATGGTAGGTAACATCTAGAATGGTGATTGGTAGTGGATTGAAACTAACAGTGATTTACAAGGTGTCCCTGAATTACATAACCATATGGGCTATTGGCTTCATGCTTCATTGTTGATTGAGAACCTTTGAACTTGGAAGAAGTAGCAACACATGTTGGTTGGGTCAAGACAATGAAACAACATATTTATTGCATTCAGAAGAGTAACATGTGAAACTTGTTGACCTCCTTCCAAGATTCAACCACTCCACACAATCCAAGATATTTAAATAATATTAATTTTGTACAACCAACTAAGACTACCTACTTACATAAAAGTAGGGTCAAACTTTTGATTTTGAAAAAAGTTACACCTAATTAGTGTTATCCATAAAGTCACCCTGTCTTCCCCTTGTTGCCCTTGTCTTTGGGCCTCCTTTCACTCCTATCCCCTCTTTCTGTTTTATCCGCAAAGTAAGGAAATTTTATTAAATCTCAGTATGAAATGCTGTAACTCAGCATTTAATGCACAAGGTTCGAGAGTAACTATAGTAGTTGTACAGGTAGGAGCAGTGAAAATATATGTAGCAGCAGTGGAGGCGCTCAGGAAAAAGGAAAGACAGGATGAAACTCTGGATCTTGAAAAGAATATAGAAATGACTTGATAATAAGGTTATATAGAGTTCTCAGATCTAACAACACTCACCAAACATAGTGAAGAAAGATAGAAGAACAAAAAAAAACCAAAACAATTGAGAGCATCAAGAATGACATTGATAGTCACATGTATTGACTGACACCCATGTCAGGAGCTTTACTTTGTTTTACCCACAACATCACCACTGACTTCATCAGTTCTTGGGAGTGGCCGCAAGTTAATGTTGTTAGTCAAAGTAAAAGGGCAAACACAAAAGGACACAAAAGGAAAAAAGAAAAAAAAGGGAAGCAAATGAAAGAACCAAACAAGAAAGGGGAAGAACTATAGAAAGGTGAACAACTTTTAGCGTCACCTTTGGTGGACAAAGATAGGTTTAAGAAGTTCCCTCTTAGGACTAAGAACAGGGCTTAAATCAGAGCTGATCAAAAGCCATTTGATTGAAGAAAGGATGAACAAAATACAACACATTGCATGACAAGCAAGTTTTAATCTCTGAACCCATAATGAGGAAGTCTGGAAAAGAAGCAAATATAGACACTAAAGACCTGTCACATTTAGTAGCTTAATGTCTGGGAGGCTGAGCCCCTGCTGAGAGAGACATGCACACAACCCACCCACTCAGCAATTGCATATAAGAGCTTCTTCATCAGGCAGTTTGCATTTGGTACTTTTACCATATTCTGGCTGAGAAACCCACCACCAACGGAGTCATTGTCTCCATACATGAAGACAGAGAAGTAGGGAATAAGGGTCATCAGGAAGTAATAGATTGTCTACAGATCTCCTTTCTAATGATAACTTAGAAAGAAACACTGGAGAAAAATAAGACCTAATAAGATGATCTGAAAATCAAACTCATACAAGAAGTAGGAGTTAGATAAAAGGACTTGCACAATTAGTACCCAACGGGAAATCAATTGAATTGAGTGTACTTACAAGACCAACTGATCAGAAGAATTGCTGCACGTATCAACTCCTAGTAGATGATTGACCTGACAAAAATGGATCAGACGAAAGCTGCTGCTACTGTCTCCAGTGCTGAAGCCCTTGATTTGCCTGCCTGAAGTTTCCAGTTGGGCATTCGTTTGCATTGCTGGAGCCCTTGGCTGTCCTTCGACTTGCCAGGCTGAAGGGAGTTTGAGTTGGCCATCCCTTTGTGTTCCAAAGCAAATATGTCCAGAGATGAAGACATTTTGTGTTACTGTTCACAAATGGTTCACCAATTCCTTCAAGCACAAGGAGGAGTCTGCTTCCTGATCCATCATGACCTTTCACACTGACTTAAGTGATTGAGAGAAGGTTATACAAAATCCAGACTTTTGACCTTTGAACACTTGCCACTCCTCCTCAAAAAGTATGAATCAGAGATCACTTGCAGAAAGTATAATATCTTCATAAATTCTGAGATGTGCCCATACTTCTAATTTCACTCAGCCTGAATAGCATTAAGAGATGACTTGATTGGTAACATCTCAGAGATTTCAGATTTGACAATATAACAGCAACACATCAACAAGCATGTAAAAGAGGAGACCAAACCCTAGAGAAGAGAGTAAGCAAATACAAAAACTGTGGAGTGGTTTGAGTATCAGAAATAGTCATAAGCATGTTCAAAAATCATCAGCAACATGTATGGAATCCACCAGCAACCATAAGATTCCCACTACCTTCATCAGCTCCAGGCAGTGGGTGCAGGTCAATGTCAACAATCAACCAACATAAGTATGTAACTTCTGTCACAAGCCTGACAGGAACAGAAATACTCAGCCATGATGCTGGATCGCTTGACAATACCTTAAAGAGCTCAACAAAACCTAAAAGAGACGGACACAACCAAAAAACCAAAGATGAAAGATGAACAGGAAAAATAGGTCAAATGACAATAAAAAAGAAAACAAGCATAGAGGAAATGAGGAAGAAATGACAGAAACAAGACAGAAGAGTGAAGCAAAACTAACAATGAACACACTTCTCACACAGAAAGTCAAGGGCTGCAGGTAGGTTTCTCCAAACACAATAATCAAAACACTACATACTCTGCACATTTCCAGGGGCAGTGAATATGTAATCAGCTTGCAAAGGCAGATGCTACTATATCCAAAGCCCCAAACCCTGAGGTCAAGACCCTTTTGATGCCCTATATACAGACCAAATCCTGCCTTACAATCTGAAAACATAGGAACAGAGTACAACAAGCATGAATTTGAAGCCATATTGACTTCTCTTGCAGGTATAAGTCCATCAAATGAACTTCTAAACTACAGGTTGCCTCAGGATGAGTCAATATGGAGAAACTCACATCCAGTACCAATTGCAAAAGCATGTTCATCTGTTACAGTATCAAAGGAAATCTTGGTACAGAACCCTAAAATCCGTCTTCAGTCCCGAAGAGGCAAGATTCCACAGTTGCAAATGTCCTAGAGAGTGCACCACAGTTCCAAACCAATCTTCCTAAATCTAAGACTCAATTAGCATCCAAGTGATACTTCAAGCATTTTCTGCACGACCAAGCATGCAACTCTTATTCACAACTCAACATACTAGAAAAGCTTTTGAGCACATGTATGTAGATTCAAATGCTACAACACTTGAGACCTCACAATCCACCACTCTTTGCAGGACCATTGATCACATAATAAATTGTACAAAGAAATGTTGCAGAAGCCCTCGTGATCAATCTGTGACACAGATGACTCAAGTAGATCTGAATCAATTCCTGATTTTCCTTAACTAAGCACTTGAGGAATATGACTAGAAAACTAATGACCATGATGACATATGGGAGAACAGACTTCGTGCACATACAATACCATCAAGAAAAGACTAAGTCTACACCCAGTCTTCCTGTGATGTCTGTCTTGATGATGCAGGTGGCTCCAACACTGCACTGCACAAGGTACGTGAAGACTTGGAAGCAGTGAAGAAAACCCTAATCTATCTGCTCACCATAGAAAGGGCCTTTCCAGCTCCTGGCGACGGCCCAGCATCATCAATAGCATGCAAAGGTTTTATTGTTTTGTTAGACTGATCAGAGCAGTAGCTGTACATTCTCACTCGAAGAGTATGTCGGAGGCAGCATCTCGTCCCCCCCTTGCATCATCCTGTTGATTGTACAAGAAATCACCACCAGCCATAACGCATTTCGATGTACTTGGCTTTGAGCCACCGACAACCGCTTCTCACAGTCTGTTTCATCTTTCCTTCCACCGTGAACACCTTATAGGTTGCAACGCGTTTCTTTCGCTTCATCTCCGGGTCGGAGTACAGGCTCCATGACGGAGTTGATTTCTTATTCTTGATCTGTCCCTTCCAGTTGTAGGAAGACTCCGGACTCGTAGTGCCAGGGTACTGAATAGTATTCCTCCGTTGCATCGCCATCCTCAATCGACCTTGTGACACTAGTTTCGTCGCGTTTCTTGTTCGGAGTACTGCTGTTTGCGGTCGGTCACAAACCGCACTCCCGCATCACGGACTGGGATGGATATCGGAGCACTTCCCCACCGGACTGTGAGTCCGCTTCTACACTACTACTTCGGATCCTAGCAAGTGCAATCCAAGCTTTTTCTTGTGAAGATGCAGTGCTACTGTCCTCCAGCTCACGGGGAAGGTTTTCAGAGGCCTCTGTGTCCTCTTCAAGAAAAAGAAACTTCGGAATCACTGACGATCTCTCGAATCTGCAAATGAGCCAAAAATCCTGAAACAGGTGCAGGCAAGAAAGCAAGCAGCTGTTGAATCAACATCAAAGAACCAATCTTTCTTATCCGGCTATTTCTTCTTTCTTCTAATTCCTCACAGTGGTAGCAGTAGATATTATCCCTTGAAGAAACACCATCACACAACAAAAGCTTTCATCAATAAAACATGAAAAAAAGAAGAAGAAAAGTACCTGCTTTCTGCTCCGCAATAACTATCACCCATCCAAGAGCGGACTACTACCGCCACTTCCGCGCAGAGGAACCCGCAAACCTTCGAGCTCCAAGCACCAGGACTTGCAAGTTGAAGTTGCAAAGTTCCAGAGTTTTTTTCTCTTTGGGGGTGGCGAATTTTCGCACTACGGCGACAAAAAAAAAGTTGGAAAAAAGTTGGAAACTTTTGTTTTTGCAGTTTAAATTCGAAACAAATTGCTAAAATTTTGCAAAAAATCTCAAAACCTTTCGAAACCGCAAAATTGCTTTAAAAATTTAAACTTAGAATTATATATATATATATATATATATATATATATATATATATAACACTTGATTACAATAGAAAAAAACAAAAAAAAAAAAAAAAAAAAAAAAAAAAATATAGAAACAGAAGAATAAGTATAAAAAAAA
>Ga0116231_10000166_pt1 | contig 91118 bp, 61 predicted proteins | sample S1TSphgellanicum_2_FD_89695 | JGI IMG/M metagenome (GOLD analysis project Ga0116231, IMG submission 89695) | Host-associated microbial communities from peat moss isolated from Minnesota, USA - S1T2_Fd - Sphagnum magellanicum MG | ecosystem: Host-associated > Plants > Peat moss > Unclassified...
AATCTTTTTAAATTTTGTTTCAATGTGGTTGTGATAGACATTGAATTGAAAGATCGCAATTTGAGTTCCACATCTTTGTTTGTTTTGGATTATTACTAGTCCTTGTAATTTGATCAAAATGCATGCATACTTTTAGATGTGTGCTAGAGCCTTTCATTATTTCTTTATATTTTGAAATGTTAACATCATAACTATACTAGGTTTGTAAATAATGCACAATGTTGTTTCCCCACACTTTGAATACCTATGATTTATATAACTTTTGGATGCCTAACTAGCCTAACTTTATGTGCATGTGTAGCAAGACTCAAATGCCCTTGTAATAGCAATTTTTTTATAAAAATGATGTTATAATCCCCGTTGTAATGCCTACATCATCAATATTTCATTGACCCCACCTTTTTTTTCCTTACTCTCATAAAGACCTTCATTATACCGTTGTCATTGGTTACTTGAAGATCATTAGTCATGTATGTGTTTTTGTAATTTTTTTGGCCCACTTTGTGAGTGACCAAAAAATAATGCACATGTGTGTGTTGTTATGGTGTGACTTTTTTCTTGGTCACTAATTTGTGAATTATAACCTTCATGCAACATTAAACAAATCCTAACACAACTTTTTCTTCTACTCCCATTTCTCCTAAACAACTAGCATAGTCCATCACCATTTTTGTAGTGTTAAGTTGTGATTGCATTTCACCCACCATGGTTGCCAAACTTTACATGGTGTATGCATTCTTTTCTACCCAAGTTTTCATGCAACACACTGCGGTCTCATATTCATTGATTTTGGATCTCTAAATTATTGCGACAATTTTTCCTATCTTTGTTACATGATCTCTTGAAATGCAGAATGCCAAGTGCAACAATGAATCTAACATAAAATGGAGCTTTCAAATGCATGGAAACTTGACTATTAGAATGCCATTTCTTTTGACCATATCAAATTGCAATTTTTTTAATGAATATTTAGTTTGTTTCAAAAATTGTGAATATGATATTGATCCATTAGTTGATCATGAGATTGCATGCAAAAACAGCATTGCAAGCACAACTACTCGAGTTTTGAGTTACTAGTATTGATCATATAAAAAAGATTTGCATCAAAGTTTTTCCCTTGTAATTTTGGGTATATTGGGATTGGTGATGAATGTACTTTAAAAGCTTTTCAACTTTTAGATGGTCATTTTGAATTCTTTTAGGAAGTTTTGTTGCGTAGGGTTGCAATGGGACATTGTGGTTCCAAATTATTGTAATTTACATTTTTTATTTTGCACAAGAAATTTTGATGATATGTGATGGAGATGTTCTTAATATCTTTCTTTCCTTCCATAATCTCTTTGTTACATTTTACATAAATATCCTGCACCATGTGAAGGACCAAAACTACAATGCCTACATATAACATAAATATCCTACATTGTGTGGGTGGCCGAAATTGCAATACCCCATCAACAAATTAATCTCGCAATGGTTGCATGGCTAAGCTTGCAATATGCACATATAACTATGGTAACATCCTTCATTTCATGGTTGACCATGTAATACCTGCATGTAATTAAGATATCCATCACTTTTTGACACACAAAAAATACAATAGCTACATATAGGGTGCCAAGCAATCACTATGCAATTTTTCAATCATGCATTAGTTTCATTATTCTACATATTGATAATAAATAACATGCGTTACCCTTGCATGTTTACATACCCTAATCTTCCAAACCATTAAACTATTTAAACCCTACAAGTGGTATATGGATTGCCACAATCTAATAAACAAACAATTATATACAAATGCCAAAACAAAAACCATTTTATGGAGAACTACTTACAGAAAAAAAATGAAACGTAATTTAACACCCTAAATGAACCAAAGAGGTTATTTATTTATAATTAATTAACTAATTTTTTATATCAAGATTTATTTCCACTCTCTCCCAAAAGAGAACAAATCAATTGAGCTTGCTCTATGAATGTGCAATTAAAGCAAACTCCTAAGTCTTACCAAACTATTTCACATGCCTTAATTTTTATTTAGTATCAAAAGAGTGATTTGCAAATATCATTTATTGTCATTAAAGTTTAAGGCCTTAAATATATATATAAAGTGATACCCAATATCAAGGCCCTAAATATTGCTCACTCAAAGACAACAAGTAGGCTTTTGCAATGGGGTTTACCTCTATCTATATATTTCATAAACTTGTTTTTGCATCATCTTTGGTGGCTAGAGGCTTGGTTGGGGTGATGGGTGTGCAAGGAGGTACTTGCTTAAATTCAATCATTGATTGTCCATCCAAATTGGTGCATTTGTGGGTGCTGGTTCACTCTGCCCAATAGCACCATAGTTTGTCCCATGTCCTTTACCCAAAAGTGTGGTGAGCTTGTATTGTACAAAGCTAAAATGGAAGGAGCCCCACTTCAAACATTATTGGGTTGGTAGTCTATTTGACAAGCCTTAAAAATAGTGCCAATCAAAGTGACCCATTGAAAAAAAAAAATGAAAAAAAACCTTGAGCTTTGGGACGCACTCACAATTAATGAATATAAATTGTGTATTATCTACCTCTAGATTAGCCCCCTAACCCTAGGCCCTTATCATTGAAAATCACCATTGAAAGTCTATTATTACCTCGGCCGGTTTTCATCTTGAGAATCAGCCTTTGAAATTGAGCCAATGGAAACAAGAGATGTGGATGAACAATGGTTTTTGTTTATTCAAAATACATTTCAATGGAAGTCTATGGCAACTTGTAATTTGTTGCATGCTTGAGGTTAGTCAAAAAGGAATCCTTTTGTTTGCAATTGAATAGGGATGTATTTTGAATTATGGGTTTAAAAATAGGCAAAGGACTTTTTTTAATAAAAACCAACTAATGAATTATCCCTAACAAGGAAGTATGTTCCAAGTAGTTTTTTTTTTTTTTCGATCTTGACACGTAACCACACTGGCTATCATCCACAAGAGGAATTAGCCAAATTTGGCTACATGCTAGAGCAGAAAGTAAAAAAAAATTAAGAGTTTTCCTATATTTTGGTGACTTGTTAGAACCCATTGTCTAAATATGGCAATTTCAGAAATTTTTTTTCCTTTCAAAATCTGGCACCTTTGGTGCCATTTTAGCACTTTTAGTTTTTAAATTTTTCCTAATAGTAGGGCCCAAGTGACCCAACACTCTCACAAATGCACCAACTTGTCTTGAACCCATTTTGGATTTCATTTGGATGAACCCCATCCAATCACCATCCATCCATCCAAACTGGTGCATTTGTAAGAGTGTTGCTTCACTCTGGCCATGCAGTAGTGATATGGAGTCTTAACATGGGTTTGTTGGGCCTTGCCTATGAAGCTTGGCAAGGATATTGTGTTTAGATTCATTATAGAGTATATAGTAGCTTAAAGGATTTTGTCCCCTACTAGGTAATAATAATAATAATAATAGGTCTATATTTTATATGTGGATTTTTGAAAGATGATATTTTGGCTAACTCGTGTTGAAACTTGAGAGTAGTTCTAATAGAATTATAATATGTTGAAGGATTTTGGGTTTCTTTTAGAAACAATTTTTTTGAAGAAGATTCGGTATATTTTGGCATGGTGAGATAGGTATTTGAGTTTTCCATAATTCTTCTTTTGCCTTAAGATACTTGATCAAGGACAAATCATGAAATGACCTCAATGAGACCATTATTTGATACCAGAGTGTGTGTGTGTGTGTGTGTGTGTGGACACATCCAGGAGAGATTCAGGTTGCATATTCTTGTAACTTATTCATAGAACTTGTTGCTCTTTCCACTCCTCTCAGATGCAACTCACTTGTCATGTCTATTTGCATGGCAAATAGTTTTGACAAACTTGATTCTTGGGACAGAAGAAGAACACTGCACCAATTATTAGTAGCAAAAGATGGGTGGGTCCTCAAAAGACATCATTAGAAATATTCAGATACTCAACATATTATATATATATGTCCACTTCTCTTCCTCACCTTTGCACCCTCCCCCCATTGACTTAACTTCTTTTCATGGTACCTGGGAAATTGTGAAGCTCACAACTAACTCATTGTGAAAACCCATGTGTGTGAATTATGAGCACAAACAACATTGGAATTTGGTGTTACCCACCGCAAGCTCTTTCTTTGTCTATTTTATTATTGTTGTGGTTTTCCCAAGGTGAAAAAAGAACGACTCCAAAAATTGGCATCTCCAAATGTCCAGACTAAAAATTGTATTTGGAATGGGCTTTTTGTAAAACACTATGTTTTGGAATCTCCTCTATTATGCACAGACTACTAGCCTTTTGCCTGTTAATATGAACATTCTGATTATCAATTGCAGAGATAATGCAAAATTAAACTCTCCAACTTGTCATGGGTACTTCAGATACTCTCACCATCCGTGAGCTTGAGTGGCCTCCTAGGGATCGTAGGGAGTTTACAAAAGCAATGGCAGACAATCGTCACAATTTCAAACTTTTCAAGTCTGAATGAGAAGACTAAAAACACATTTGCACTTTTGGAGATCACTTTCACAGCAATAAGAGTTTGACGTTCACATGTAATTATTTGAGCTCGCAAATAGAATCAACAAGATCATGTCAAAAAGATTTGTTGATTGGTGCAAAATTGGTCATCACATGTTCAATAGAGGACAAAAGAAAATAGTAGAACTGAGCAACTTTACCAAAGCATCATCAAATTATGGGGATTCTCCATGAGCTTCAAGATGCATATATATATAATAGTAGACCTTTTGTTGGCTCAAGTGGGATCGATTATCCTCCACAGTATGGGAGGGTTAATGCGTAGTCACAAAACAAAACAAATAAACACTTATCTTAATATATATATATATAAATCCTTCAAGCCTAGTGGAGTTAGTAACACGTGTCTACAAGTTTGGTAGAGGGTGGAATAGAAAGTTGCTATCCACGGACAAAAAATCTTGCCAACCATGAACATGAAAATGCAATAATACTTGATGAGTGTGTCTATTCCCACATTCGAGCTGCAATCAGAACTAGCCATGCACAAATTATTATACATCAGATGAAATGCACGGGGTTGAATCACAAGCATCTCAAAGAACCAAATCAGAGCAATCTGTCTGGCAGGAGACCCATGCCATGAATTCAGGTGTTTGTTGTGCACAAGATTCAACATCAAAGGGTGTGTGCCCCATTTCCTTTTGCAAAAGCTTTTGATGCATGTTCTCCATACTATGTTTTCCCAATTATTGGACCTTCTCCTTTTGCTGACTATATTCATCCTTAAACACCTGATACATGAAAAAGGTTTTTTTTCTTAAATTTTTAATTGATGAAGCAAGCAGATTTTTTAATTTTTTCCCCCTTTTTTGAGCAATGTGGAGTGCAAAGGTTTTATTTTTCAGTTTTTTTATGGAGCTAGCCAAAGTGGCAATCATCCACATGAGGAATTCATCAAATTTGGCAACAGGCCATAGAGGAAAGTTTAAGAATCTTATTATATTTTGGCAAATCTGTTGAAACCTAGTGTCTAAATATGGCAATTTCAGAAGTTTTTTTCCCCCAAATCTGACAAGTTTTCTCACAAAAAAGCCCTTGTGTGAGTGAATCACACTGGATTTTGTTTCGGCACCAAAGTGACAAAACTTTGACAAAGAAGGCAATGCTGGCAGAGTGTGGTTAAGAAGGGAAAGAGTAAGGGAGGAGATGTACATGTATATAACTATTTTGCAATCACCCATTTCTGATACTGTGGTCGGTAGGCATCCCCACTTGAATTCAACCACTTTGTGCACGATCAATGTGAGAAACAATATGTACTTCTAATATATTATTTGGAGTAAGATCATAGAACCGTATGAGCATCACCAAGATACAGATTGAGCATACCAAATGTTTGGGAGAAAGCTATGATCCAGAACTCTAAGGAGTTCATGGGCAACTTTAGACAGACACCCCACCCACCCACCCACCTACTAGAACTTGCAAGGAATCCATTTCTCCAATGAGCCTTCTGCATGTGTGGGAGTGACATATTTGATGCAAGGGGGAGCTTGAACACACACAACAAAATGGTTTAAACTTTAAATAAAACCATTATTGTACTAGTATACGGGTGTTCAATCTGTGTCGTGAATGGTATGTGCAATGTTGTCCAAAAAAAACCAGATCAGGCTGGTCCTTTGCACCGAGATATGGTATGTGTTTTTCTGATACCTGTTCATTAGCATAACTCTTCTGTTATGAGTTGTAACACCCGGATATACACATCAACCTAAACCCTAAAAAACTTTCAATTTCTCCTTAGTACATGGTATGAAGCTTGCACAACATGATTCTTTTGTAAACTTTAATTGGCTTTAATTAGATGCAAAAATAAAATAAAAATTGCTCTTGACATGTAAGCACATGACAAAGCAACAAATTGAAGAAATGGCAACACTTGACACACCCTAGGTTGATCTAGTCTAACATAGACTATTTAGCTTAATCTAGGTGGCCTAGACTAGACAACCTACCCTACCTAACTTAGGTTGCCTAGGCTAAAAAGTGAATTAGTAGCTTAGGTGGCTTAGCTTAGAGATCTTGGTTTCAAATAGGGACATAAACTACCTAGCCTAGACTAGGGTTAGATAGGTTGAAAGAATAAGGATTTGATTCTCTCACTTTCACATTGAGGGGCAAAGTCCTCACAATGGTATCATCATTTTTTTTGCACTAAGAAATGTAATCACATTTTAATAAACATTTTTTTAATTTACATAAATGACCTACTCAATCTATCCTAGGTTACCTAGCCTGCATCCAGATCATTGAAGAGTTGATTAGGGTATATAAAGGTTATGTAAGACTTGCTTAAGCTACATAGGTTACCTAGGGATCTAATTAGGGGTTGCATAGGCTACCCAAGGGCTACACAAGGGCTACCTAAAGGTTGAATAGGGTTGTCTAGGCTACCTAGGCTATGCATGGGGTTGCCAAAGGTTTGTTTAAAGTACCTACATTACCTAGGGGTTACCTAGGGTAAGAGGGTACCTAAGGGCTATTTAAAGGCTTCCTTGGCTACCTAGGGGTTACCTAAAAGTTATTTAGGGGCAGGCTAGGCTACCTAGGGATTTTTTAAAGGCCAGGTAAATTAACTAGACTGCTTACGGTTTATTAAAAGCATACATAAATTAACTAACTAGTCTACTAGAGGTTTATCTAAAGCTTATGTAAATTAACTAGGCTACCTATGGACCTACTTAGGGGTTTTGTAGGTTATTTAAGCTATTTAAGAATTATCATTGTTACCTAACTAAGGCTATTTAAGTCTAATATGCTTATGGAGGGGTTTCTTAAAATACTTAAGGGTTTATTTATGCATTACCTAGGGGCTACTTGGGCTATTCAACCTACCTAAGTTTGGCTTACCTAACTAGCCTAGCTACCTTTTAAAGCTAGCTAATTAACTTACCTATATATATCCTAATTTAGTTATTTAACTAACTAACATACATAAAAGTATCTAGGTTAACTACCTAATCATGTATTTAGTTAATTTTGAACTTTTGAAAGTTTAGAATTAACAATTGACTGTTTGAAAAAAAAATTTAAAACTTTCATTTTGGGGGCCACCAAATGACGCACCATCAAATATTAATAAAGTTTTGCCTCACTAGATGATCCAACAAGTAGATGTTAACAATGTTTTGTTTCCAACTTGATCCCAACCACTAGGTTAAAAAAAAAGTTCAAAATTGACAATTTAGTCTAAAATTAATTAAATACATGCTCCTACTTATGTAAGCTAATTACAACTCTTTCAAAATGATTATTAATCATGTGATTATAAAATCATAGTCATGTAGGACTTCAATTATATACTCTTGACCAAAGCCACATATGAAGTTATCTCATACAATTACATGACTAGGTTTGGACACTAGCCATAAAATGTCATGGTCATATGTTGGTGTAGTGAATGTAAAACCCACAAAGCTTAACACATCTTTGCATTAGAGTGCAAACAATAAAAACATTTAGCATATTGAAGATCAAAATTTTCAATGTTGTTACTTGTGTTGGATGGTAAATGTGTATCATGTTAAATTTGAATTTGAGATTGGATGGTTTTATATTAATGGGAAAAAAAACTTGCAGCATACTTGTAATAACCAATTATTGCATATTAACTCATATATCATTTCCAAAAATACTTATTCATTCCAATATATATAATAGTCTAGTTTGTTCATAATAATAATAATTTACTCATACCATTTTGGTACTTAAATGTTTTGGACATGCAATACTTGTGTTAATTTGGTATTATTGCAACACTAGTTTAAAACTTTCATAATATATTATGTTATAATAATCATGATGGTTATTGTTGGTTGTAAAATATCCATTGGATAGTTACAAGTCTAATATGTGTCCTCTTTAATTTTTTACAAAAGTGAAACATAGTTTTTAAATTATTAAATTTTATTTTTAAATGATGTATTGTTATCAAATGAGGTTTTTGAAACAAGCTTTATAATTTGATTAATCTACATTTACACAAATAAATAAACTTGAAGCAATTGCATTCATGATTTTCGTAGATTATTTGATTTGTAAAGCCCAAGTCAATTAAATGTGATTACTTTTTTTTTTTAAATACATGAATTTTAAATTGTACTACTTTTGAAACAATATGTATTTCCAATTTTTGCAAACATTGTGTGCACCATAACTTGGAAACACCTTATAATGTCATGGCACTTTTTTTAAGAAAAAACTTGTCCTTTTAAAGACAATCTTCAATCCCTATGTGTTTATCACAATTTCCAATTGCCAATCATATGAATCAAATTCAATTTTAAAGTACAACTAAAATTGGAAATGTGCCACCAAATGAAAAGTGACAATTCAAAGGTTTTAGCATTTAAAGATTCAAGAACTTCATGGGATAAAAAATGGAAGGGCACGTTGTTGATTAATGGTTTCCATCAAAGCAATAGTTGACCCATAAGGGTCTTTTGAGGTTTTTACAAAATGTATACCAAATAGATATGGTATTTCCTTGATTTTTGATCAATTTCAAATGTGTGAGGTTAATTATGAATAGCCTACCTTTGGACCATTGTTGATAACTAGTTTTTTTTTGAATAATTTGTCAGAAATAGTATAACCCAATTTTGTTTAATTTTGTTATAAATATTTTGCCTTGAGATTAAATGAAAGACCTTCAAGTATGAATTAACATTTTGTGGATCAAATTTTGGCCTAACATTTCATATGCCCATAGTTGTTAATGCAATCAATACAAGAGTACTATCACAATTCTTTTTCCCTTAGTTTGCCTTTTTCCCCATTTTTTTCCACATTGGCATTTCTAATCATGTTTTGGGTCCATGTGGTACTTGTTTTGGGCATGTTACAAGTGTTAGTGAGTATGCAACATGCTACAAGACCTTTGGCACATGCTACCTAGCATGTTACATGCCTCTTGGTAACATGGGAAGTTATGGGTGCAAAATATGACAAAATGAAAAAATATAGGGAAAAAAGGTAAAAGGGAAAAAAATTACAATAATGTTATTATATTGATTACATTAAGAACTATGGGAATATGTAATGTTAAGGCCAAGGTTACATCAAATGTTCTTTTGGTGGTGACTAATTTACTCAGAAAGGATTTGAAAATTTTAGTGATTACTTTGAAGGAAGTAATTTAAGAATCCATGGCTTCTCAAATTAATGTTTTAGTGTTAATTGGTACACATGGTCATGGAAAACATATCAATGCATTTCTAATGGGAGGTTGCATATTTGTTTGCAATAATATTGTAACATTGTCAAAGAATATTTACAACAAACACACACCTTAATGGGTAATCATTACTAAAATTCTTGGTTTTTCAAATGGTCCAAGTTGACAAAATTAGTATTTCTTGACTAGTGAAAATGTACATTTTCACTAGAGGTTAAGGGCTTCAATGACATGTATATTTTGACCAATCAACTTGGTTGAAATTACCTATTTGATTATTTGTCAATTTGAACATCTAGTCAAATTAAACAAAAAATTGATCATCTTGGTCAAAATGGCCAACATGACCTTTAGTTAAATGACATTTAATCAAGTTGGACAAAAACAAATGACGCCTTTGGTCAAAATGGCTAATGGGGTTTTAATCAAATTTAGAACATTCAATCAAGATGGCCAATGTTATTATAATAAAATGGGGCATCCTACCTATTTATCTACCAGGTTCTAAAACATACCTACTAACCTAGATACCTTCTAAGTACTACCTACTTTCCATCCTATAACCTACCTACATAATTACCTAACCTTCCTCCTCACCCACTTGCTTGTCTATCTACCTACACATTGACCTAAGTAGTTTCCTCTACATTCTACCTACCTATATATCGACCTAGGTAGCCTTTCTAATTGTTATATATTTACTTACATATTGACCTAGGTAACCTCATTTAGTACTACCTACCTACTACCCTAAGCCTACAACCTAGCTTTTTATAATTATTTAATTTTCATAATATTTGTCAACCTTCATATTTACCAACCTATCTACCTACCTACCTACCCACCCACCTTCCTCCTATAAGATACCTACCTACGGAAATTATAATCTTGTAAAAATCTGTTGAAATAAACATGTAAAATAAAAAAACTTGACAAAAGTTAAACATTTTTTGATGGTGTGGTCCATTGGTTCAAGATGTGGTTTATCATTGGGGAGTTTAAAGGTTCAATTCCTAATACTTGTAACCTATGTACATGTTTAAGGGGTTAAAATAGGTAGGCTAGGCTAGGTTACCACCTACCTATCTGCATTTTTACAATGTGCTTACAAATTATTTTTTACAATTATTTAAATCATTTGATTAGTCAAATGTCCTTACTCTACTAGTCAAAAAAACTACCCTAATCACACTGGACATGTTAAAATTGATAGGGTGGTTTTTCTGACCCCTATCTAAATTTGGTTTTTTTATTAGAATTCCTAATTTGAAAAACCCAAAATTCTAATAATAAATTGAAATTACCAAAACATTGCAAGCACTTTGAAAAAATAGGCTAGGCTTTGTAGTTTAGTGCATGATGTTGACCCTTAAATATTGCTCTACATTGTTCTACATTGTCATTAATCAACAATGATTATTTCAATTTAATCTCTTGTGTGATTTTTTTTGTGAAGCAAACTTGAATGTTACAACATTGCACATGGTGCATTCATCTTGGAATCTTATGTGTTTCTATTGAAAGTGTGATTTTTTTCATGAGAGCAAGCAACTTTGTGGCAATGCACACATCACATTCATCTTGGAATCTCATGTGTTTTTTTGTGAAAATTTATTTTTTGTGTGATGGTAAATAGTTTCAACAATGCACACATTGCACCTAGTTGCTATGATGATGCACCCTAATTACTATGGCAATGCACAAAATGCACCTAGTTGTTACAATGATGCACCTTACATACTGCAATAATGCACATAACACTTCTAAATGTCAAACAATTTACATAATGTAACTGACATCTTGGTCTCTACACACAATGCACCATAACATCTAGCACCTATGATGATGCACCCCACAACAATTATGCACCCCATCATAACCATGTACTTGCACTTTGTGTGCACAAGTTTTCACACCTTCTATGGACTAGCCTCCATGAAGAACCACTAAACTAATCTATGTGACTAAGAATTCACAAAAAGAAAATGACATTAGATTTGATTTTGTTGAGCGCAATGATGTGGGTGTTATTGTAGTTGAAAATTGTTCATATATTAACCACAATACATTTGGGTCTCTACATTATCCACACAACACCTATTTACAAATTCACTATTGGAGATGCTTTTAATCCAATGTTGCCCTAAATGAACCTACAACACCCATGTTAACACCATGGTAAAATTCCTAAAATCCTTTATATGCCAATTATTTTTAAATATTAGCAATATGCCATGATAAGACTAAAACAATGTATCTAAGTTCAGATTTAAGATTTTTGGGGCTTAATATAGATTCTAAAAATAAGGTTTTTTTCTAAAATTTTCAACTAGGTGCACTACCAAGGATCCTTAGCATTATTTAGGATTAAATTAAACTAGATCCTAGGTGGGATATTGTAGCACATTTACAAAAGTCTAACACACAAATGGCAATCTAGCAAGTGCCTAGGTCTAAATGTGGCTAGTTTAATTATTTTTATTTCAAAAAATGAAAAAACCTTGAAAATAGTTTTTCATGTTTTTTTACATTTTCTGAAAAAAATTTGTCAAGTTGTGAAATTCCACCATAAAAAATACACTAATTCAAAATCTTTAGTTAAAAAGATGAAGGTACTAATGTGGGTGTTAATTCATCCCCGTTGTCAAGTGACAAACATAATGTATTGAAAATTGAAAGGAACAAACTTTCAAAACATTAAAAATTAAAAGTTTTCACATTAAAGGATAAGAACCATTTGTTTTAGTTAATAAGAATTGAATCAAAACTTGGTCTAATTTTCAAAATCAAAAGAAGAATTAAAACTTGGTTTTATTTCTTCAAAGAATTGGGCCCAAAACTAGGTTCTCAATTCTATTTAGGTGTCAAACTAAAACTAGAATCAAAAACTTTTTTTTTAATAAAAAATATTTTTGAAAAAAAATGATTAGAATTGGGGGTTAATTGGAAAATAATTTTTGGTTTTGGTCTGGGCACTACTACAAAACATGTCCCAATCATTCCATTACACAATCCACTTGAATGGGGAAAATTTTGTAATAGTGGTGTAACATAAAAATGGGAGTGCAAATAAACCTAAATTCTAACCTTATGATCTTAAATTAGCCCTTAGTCATTTCATAGCCTCAATTTTTTGGGTAAAAATTCTTACACATTTGCTCATTATCAAAAGGAACTTTAATCACAAATTAACCTTGTCTTATGCACATTAGTTCCATGGACTACATGGCCAATGAACAAATCTATTATCTTAAACAAAAAAATTAGACCAACCACAAAACATGTTTATTTTGCATAACTAGATGGACAAAATCTCTTCAAACTTCCTCTCTTGAGCTATCCTTGTCTTACTTAAACATCAATATGGTAACATTGTGTTCTTCACAACCCAAAATTTCTTATTAGATCCTTTCAAGAAGTTTACACAAATAAAATTTCCTTCATTTATAACCACTAAAAATGTCCCTATTTCCCTAATCACAAAAGCAAACCAAATCCTTTCTTAAAGTTCCCAAACTTGGGTTTCACTTCCCCACAAATTTTTTTATTAACATCCCTTCCCCATATCCCAACTTTGAAAATTGATGTCATTTAAACAAGTTCATTAGTCTTCTATAGTCTTCCCTTGTCTCCACATTAAAATTGATACTCTATTCATCTTTCTAAAATCAGATTAGTTATTAACTAAATTCTAAAATTTAGAGGAAGAAAACTAGAGTAAAGGAAAGTATTTAGTCCAAGAACATAAACTGTGGGCATTCTTCCCATACAATCTTACATAGCTTTTAGAAAACATGATTGCAACTTCAACCTCTATTGCCTTTCTACATGTTTCTTCCTTGAAAACATAATTCCAAAACAAAATAAAGTCCAAAAATTTCTTATTTGTCGATCAATTGTCCTCCCCTTTTATCATGGGATCTACATCTGAACCTACTCGCTAGCATTCTTTCATTGAACCAGCATCGCCACAACTTTTCAAAAGTTTTAAAACAAAAATAGTTGAAGTCCATCACTTAAACATAACTCCACATGTTTGACACCACACACCAACCATCACCATTAACTTATAGCAAGAATCACATAAACACGCCCCATGTCCCATGTTCAAATGTCCCATGTCCAAGTTTCATACATGTTCATACATGCCCCCTACCCATGCCATGTGTCGAAATGTCCCATGTTCAAGTTTCATACATGTTCATACATATCTTATGCCCATGCCCCATGTCCAAGTTTCATACATGTTCATGCGCCATGTCCAAATGTTCCATGTGCCATGTAAGTTTCATAAATGTTCATACATGTCCCATGTTCATGCCCCATATCCAAATAGTACTAGAATTCTTGGTTTTTCAAATGATTCAAATTGGCTAATTAATTTTTTCTTATTAATGGACATGTCCATTTTGATTAAAGGCTTGAAACATGTATTTTTTGATCAATCAACTTGACTACAAAGACTTATTTGACCAATACATCTAGTCAAGTTAGACAAACTTGGTCAAAATGGTCATTGGGTTTTAATCAAATGGACATCTAATCAAATTGAATATAAGATATAAACATCATTAATCAAAATGACCAATGTTCTCTAGTCAAATGGGACATCTTATGCCTATTACATACATACCTTCCATGTACAATTTTACAATTTATTTATCTACCAACCCACCCACCTACTTACATATTACATACTTACCTACCTATCCACCCATTAATAACCTACCTACATATTAACTACTTACCTAGCTACCCACCCACCTTTTTATCTACTAATCCTCCCACCTATTTCCTACAACCTATCTATCTATATAACTCATAGTCTTGTAATGATGTGTCAAAATAAACATGTGAAATAAAAAAAACTTGATAAAAATTAAAAACTTGTTGATGGTGTGATGCATTGGTTAAGGACTTGATTTATCATTAGAAAGGTCAAAGGTTCAATTTGTAAACTTATAACCTATGTAATGCTTAAAAAACTAGACTAATAAATTAAATAGGTTATACTAGGTTAGGTTAAAATAAGATAGACTACGATAAAATAAGCTACTACCTACATACCCACCTTTTCACAACCTACATACCTATCACAATTTTGTTTTCGATAATAATGTAAGAAAATAAATTGTTTAAATATGGACGTAAATTTGACTAATTAAATGGTCCATTGTTCGCCAATCAAAATGACCGATCACATGATCTCTACCAATAAAAAAAGATCACCCCAATCACAACAAACATGTCCAAAATGATGGAATGATTTTTTTTACACTTTGTACAAATTGAATATTTTTTGACTAGGTTTGTGAATAAAAGAAGTCAAGAATTCTACGAGTGAAATGTTCCATGCCCCCATTGAAATCATTCTCTTACATAGTTAAAAGGGTTGCTCGACCTCCAAAAAAATTTAATTAAAGTTAATTAAAATTTGTTATCATTAGAAATAACCAACAACCATTCCTTTTCTTATAGCTTTCTCCTTTGGGTTGCTCTACTCCCTTCTCATCTACATTCATTAAGTTTCCACTCACAAAAACTCTTCATTGAACTCCATAATAAGAGTTCAACTAGAACTTGTTCTAATTTTCAAAATTGAAATCAAATTTTGTTTTTCCTGGAATCAGATTCCCAGTTAAGAACTGCCCGACACTGGTTTGTTGGTTTGTGAGACATGTGGTCATTTTGTTGGTTCCACTTTGGATTGTCCTTGTTCCACTTATGATGTCAATTCAGCTTTCATTTGCTGGTTCCACTTTGGATTGTCCTTCTTCCACTTATGATGTCACTCAACTGTCATTTGCTGGTTCCACTTTGGATTGTCCTTCTTCCACTTATGATGTCAATCAACTGTCATTTGCTGGTTCCACTTTTGGTTGTTCTAGTTCCACTTACAATGAAAATCAATGGTGAGAAACACCAGTAACACCCAGGGATCAATCTCCAATAATATAACCAGTTACCACCTTACAGAACTGCTTACCCCACTAGTTCAAACACATTCCTACCTTTTCCAGTTCCATAGTTAGTTTTCCAGGCCCTGGTAGAAGAACCCATTACCACCAGGCAGAACTGGTCAGCCTACTGGGCTCAACATGTTTCCGAGGTGGAGCAGGTCCTACAGTGCATCACAAAGAGCCACGTGAGCTTTCTGTAACAAATGGTCTTGTCCAGAGTAAGACCACTTTCAATCCAAATACCACCAATCAAGAACTAGTTATATTGTTTTCAGAATTTTCAAAAAACACTTCAAACAACACAACTTAAGCATCTTTAAGAATCGCCTGGAATATAAAATAATTGAACTTGCCATGGTACTACTGCCATTAGTACCACTAAAAATGGATTGATGCATTTGAGAAAGTAAAACGAATCCAGAATCCCACCAACTATAACTATTCCTCACTATTTTAATTTCCATCAGGCCATCTGGAGAGGGAGGAGATAACGATTGTTTTTGAAATAGTTAAATTCAATATCCATGTCTTATTAAGCTCAATTTATCCAAAACAAGTAGCTTTCCTAGTTTTGATGAACAAACTCTGGTATCTTAACTATTCCATCATCTCCTATGGAATGGAGTGTTTTAATACAGGTGGGTTTGTAATAGATATGGCCAAAACAGTACCAATAGAAGAAGTGATCAATCACCAAATGATTGAATCAGGAACTAGATGAAAATATGTTATTTGTCACGACTTGTTCAAAGTTCCTCTTCTCTTCTCTCGGTTACCAAATCATCAAATTCCTAGAAATTCATAGAATGGGTTGAAACTAGATGTACAAAAACTCACTTGGCGCAAAAGCACTGAACCCTGAACCCTTATCTATCATCATCTTCTCCACTGCTGCCTCCAGTTCTTTGTCTTTGAAGTGCAATTTTCAGCGCAGATGTTCTCTTTTTAAGAGGGTGCAGGACACTGCTAGAGCTACTGTAAACCACTCCATCATTGAGACCATACTTTCTTTCACTCCCACTCTAAATAACACAACCTCAAGAGTCAAGGAGTCAAACCTCAAGAAACCAAAAACCTCACCCTAAACCATAAACCAGAATGTAGAGACCTATCAGACAAGCCTTGGATCCAAACCTCTAGATACAAAAAACATCACCCTAAACCCTAGAACCTGGTGTAGACCTTTCAGACAAGCCTTGGGAGTCAGACCTCTAGACACTGAAAACCTCACCCTAATCCACAATGTAGAACTAACCAAGAAACCTTCATATCTTATGCACATGTGTTTGGAAACAGAAGGGTAGATCCAATTACTGAAAAGCTAGAAGGTTGGTGTTTTGATTGTCTTCTGACACCAACCAGGTCGTATCTAGAACCGCATCAGCTCATTTTCATGTGTTCTCAAGCTGGAAAAACACTGTCACCCAGTGTGTGGTTACAACAAAATTGAATGCAAATGCTTCATAAAGTGCAAGTCTCTCAGACCAGCTCCACCCATGCCCAGCATGGCCCTGCAACTGTCTTTCTTACATCCAAGATTAGTTATTTAATTTTCTTGACCCCGCCCACAAAACTGAAACTAGGACTGCAAAATGGGAGAGACTATTAATAGTAATGCACCTGTACAAATCAAACCATCTAGGCAATCAACAGCAGCAGGTCTTAGGCTTTGTTGTGCCTTCTTGCTAGTCTCAGGAATCTGTGCCACAATGCTGGGCCAAAACCATATTGCTGAGCCAACCCAACATGTTCTGACTTTTCTTCATCCAAAATTTGTTATATACTGCACCAGTGGAGTTGCTCTTACAAATCTCTCAATGACATTTAGTTCAACAATCGGAGACTGCATCTCAATCAAGTTTTAAATGTTTCCAATAGACGCTCTCCTCAATTTTCTAGGATGTGGTGTTTCTAGATATGGCAAGCATTGGCAGTATAGAGTTTGATCTGCGAATCATCATCTAGTGGAAGATTATATCACACAAGTGCACACTGTGATTCATGAATTCATGTTGCAGTGGCTCAAACTGGAGGATGCGGAAAAGATCATGACAAAGAAAAATCACTTACCAGACAGGTAAAGAATTTCAAGTCCCCACTCAGATGCTTAATGAGAAAGAGGTGACTGTCTTCACGAAAGCTCTCTGGGGGAAACTGTACTCTTAATCGCCCTACCAGAGATGCCAAAGAAAGTGTGAGAGTGGATGAAAGCAGTAATTTCACCCGGAAAAACAACAAAAACAAGGAAGACAAAAATTAGGGTTTGGAGAATTAGGGCTTTAGGCATGAGACAGGTGGTGGACCATCCTGTGGTCCAGATCTTCCATTTGTGGGATAATCGGATGGCTCGGATGTGCGACCCTGTATCTTTCTGGGGTTTGAAGAATTAGGGTTTGGAGAGTTAGGGTTTGGGCATAAGTCGGATTTCTAGAAGAAGCGCTGTTCTCTGTGGCCCAGGTCTTTTGTTTTTCGCGGTTCGTTTTGTTGCTCCTCGTCAAGATCCGCAGCAGCGGCAGACGTAGCGGGAGTCAGTTGCAGCGGCGTAAATATGACAGAGAGAGCGTGCACCGTGCGTACGCGCAAGTTCATGACCAACCGTCTGCTTGCTCGGAAGCAGTTTGTAAGTAACACTCTACAGCTTTCTTTTCCTTTAGGTTTTGTTCTTTTCTCCGTTCTTCTTTCTCCCGCCCAACTACTGGAAGAATCACGTTGACTTGATTTCTCCAATTATTTTGCAAGTTATGGAAGTGGTGGCTATTGCTCCCTGAAGGGTTTTTTCAAGGAGTGCGTAGGAAGAATGGGTCGAAGTCCGCTAGTAAGTAACGGAGTTCTACGGATGATCTTAGTGCTTTTGTTTTTGACATATTCTCCCGCGACTTTTATACTGATTGGGTGTAACGAAGACGAGTGATACTGATCGCGATTCTTTTTCTTTTGCACTTCTGTTCTCATTGTGTAGAGTTTCTGAGCGTAGATGTATCAGATTTCCACATGTAGGATCATGTTTTTCTAAGATCTTATGTGACGAAGATGACATTCATAAGTACCCTTTTCTAGGATGGTAAAATTTAGGAAAAGGGGCTCATCCCGCCACTCCTGGTTTTGACAGTCGTTTGTCTGATGTTAGACTTGTGACTTGCCTTGCTCTGTATGAGGGAGTTATGAAGATCGTGTGTTTGACTGTGCAGGTTATTGATGTTCTTCATCCTGGCCGTGCCAATGTTTCAAAGGTGTGCTCCAGCTGGAAATGCCATATGTTTTCTCTATGTTTTTTGGTGATTTAAGTATAGCTTGACTTGGCCAGTGTGTCCAGTCATATTTGTTTGTAATGCAGACAATTAGAAGGATGGAAAAATCCCTGTCAGTTTTTCAAGATTTGCTGATTTTAGGGGTTCACTAGTTTGTGCTCAATGGTCAATCAATCCTTTTGAAGAGCACTATTGCCATGAAAAATATAATAAAAAGCAGCATGAAAGCTATGCCTTGTTGTTTTATTTCCAGCCACACCTTGGGGTGCTATGGTTCTGCAATGTTTTAGCAACATTATATTGTCCTGTGTGCCTACAAGGGGTTTTCTCTTTAAGTATTTTGCAAATTTCTTGTTACAGGCAGAGCTCAAGGAGAAACTTGCAAAGGTTTATGATGTGCGTGACCCTCAGTCCATTTTTGTCTTTGGCTTCCGAACACAGTTTGGAGGTGGCAAGTCAACAGGATTTGGCCTCATTTATGACAGTGTTGATGCTGCCAAGAAATTTGAGCCCAAATATCGCCTCATCCGGGTATGCCATTTTCTGCTCCTTGGTGCTTGTAGACTAATGACTCCTTGATGCTGTATATTTGAGGGGAGAGTGAACCAATCATTAACCCCCACAACATGAGAGTGTGTAATTCTTCCTGTACACTAGTTTGCTTCACAGTTTGTACCACAATTGTCCAGTTCTTTGCCCACGATTTGTCTGGTCACAGGGCAGTCCAGTTGATTAGGTCTTTAGAGACTCCTGTTTTAATGTATTCTTGGGGGTCTCTTCACAGAATGGGTTGGCAACAAAGGTGGAGAAATCAAGGAAGCAAATGAAGGAACGGAAAAACAGGGCAAAGAAGATCAGAGGTGTCAAGAAGGTACTGTTTGTCTCTCACCATGTTAGGTGTTATGTTTACCCTTTGTGTAATTTGCAGAATGATGAGTTGCTCTTTCGTAGCAAGTTCACATATTATGTGGTGGCTCATCAAGAGTGGTGTTTCCCCTCAGCCCTAATATCAAGATCATCTTAAACCCTAAATGTGAGTCAGATTTGCAAGCAGATTGTTTTGATATATGATGTCAAAACAAACAGGAGGCACTTATATTGACATTTGTTGCTGTTTACTCAGTAGATTCCTTTGGCTGGACATATTTGCCCTCAATATGGTAGTTGAATGCACTAATGAGTCTTGATGAAACACAGTTTACCCTTATTAGTTTTGATCCAACATGCTCAGGATTGCTGAGGTATGAACTTTGGATTTGTTGTACAGTCTGCAAATTTATTCTGGTTTGTTTTATTTTGTGCAGACAAAGGCTTCAGATGCAGCAAAGAAGAAGAAGTAAACTGACATGTTGTAATGCCTCTTCTGGTGTCTCGATGTTTTTTGCCTCAAATGAGGAAGGGACTTTTCTTGAGGTCTTTTATTCCTCTCAGTTGAAAGCAGGGAAGACCATTTCTTTTGTGCACCAGGCAGGATTTAAGATTCAAGCAAATATTTGTAGTATGCTCACTTTGATAGCTTTTACAATTTAAAAAAGGCTGTTTCGTTCCAGGTCTTGTTGCTTAATGACATGGTTGTTCCAGATTTACGTGTGCAAGTTAATCAGAATGTTGCCAGTTCAAAGTTCAGACTTGTATACATCTGACATGTCTTTTGCCATCTGCAACCACTTATGACACACATTAAACTGTTGGAGTAGTGTGTGGAATATACAGGCTATTGTTTGGACTTCAGAAGTAGAATGCATGGATATGGTTGAGTTCAGGATCTATATTATTGATGTCATACAATGTTTTGGATTTGCCTAACATGCACCCTCTCTGTTGCGCATATTTTTTCAATCACTCAAGCCCACTCAAAAAGAACCTGCAAATCTTCTGAATTGAAACATGCTGAAAGGGTACCAAAGTTTTTCTCAATTTACAACCACACTTAAATTGGGGATGAAATAAGGGTAAAAAACTTGCACCCAAAGAAAGAGTGACTCTAAAGATAACTCTATTAGAGTTTTGTTTCAAGGTTTCCAAACCAATTATCTCCAAGAAGACCTCAATGTGAGGGGCCTTTGATCATAGTAGCCATCCACCATAGCTAAAACCTTTGATAACACTAGAATTTGAGGATGAAATTTGAGGAATCTTTCATCTCAAAAACCATAGCTAGAAACTTTCATAGAAGAACCTTGATTATCTACTCCTTCGCATCATTGATACCTTTATCATTGAACATATCTTCACACACATGCTCACAGACTCATCAATGATGTGGCATTTTCATTGAGTAAACAATATTTGATATTCAATGGTAGGCAATCACATGGCATGAAAAACACTTGAGATTATGAAGTTTAAATAATGTTTCTTATCATCAAACAAATCGTAAGGGTAGAAATTTTGAGATGTTTGAATTAACATGCTTAAAAATGTTCCTCATGGTGGGTGACTTGCTAAAACTTGATGATTTCGACAATTGACTTTTTGTAAGGAAATCAAACTAGAGCATGGCCAAAGTTTTGAGTCCGTCTTTTTACTCATTTGATTTTGATGTTGATGATTTTGAAAGTTTTGGAAATATAATTTTAATGGGACACATATGTCATTGTGAGGTTTGATCCTTATCTAGGACATTGTTTAGGGTCTAATCAAATTATATATGTATGAAATTCATCTTGAATAACCATTGTGAGGTTTGATGTACATTTGGCATATCCTTTATGGCTTTGAGGGTTTTACAAGTATTTTATTGATGCACATTTGGCATATCCTTTATGGCTTTGAGGGTTTTACAAGTATTTCATTGATGCATTTGCCCTTGTGAGGTTTAATCATGAATTAATAATTCCCTTAACACCTATTATGGATCTATATACATGTAATTGGTCTTTAAAAGCTAGGGTCAAGTTTGACACACATTTGGCATATCCTTTCTGGCCTTGAGGGGGCGGGGGGGTATTATAGGTACTTTGTAGTTGCACATTTATCCTTGTCAAGTTTGATCTTCGTTGCGTAGTTCTCTAAACACCCATTTTGTATATGTATGCATGTAATTCATCTTAAAAAGCCCTAATAAGGTCTACAACACATTTGGTTTATCCAATATGGTATTGGGGAATTTTGTAGGTATTTTATCCGAGCATATTTTCCCTTGTCAAGTTTGATCCTCATTTGGCAACTCGTGTTAAACACGTATTCTAGTTTTGTATGTATATAATTAATCTTTAAAATCCTTAATGAAGTTTGTAGCAATTAGGCATATCCAATATGGGTGTGGGGTTTTTGCAACTTCCTTGTAGGGTTCATAATGTTGATTGTTTTTCCAATGATTATTTTTTCATGAAGTGTTTCTTAAATGACCTCTTCTTCTTGATCATTTATAGTGATTATTTAAAATGGTTATGATCCTTTTGGTGATGATGATTTTAATCCTCTTGATTTTGGTCCCCAAACTTGAATGGTGTTTCTAGTGGTTGTTTATTTAGTTCTGATTGTGAATATTGTGCATGGTGAGTTTGTTTTTTTTCAAAGGAATGGGAAGCTTCCCAAAACATCATGACTTCATGGTAGAGATTCAATAATTTGAATCAATTGCCTTGCACAAGGCAAAACAACCCCATTGGGACAAGGTGCCTTAACAAATTGTGAAACCCTTATAGTTCACCACATTAATGATTTTGTTCCATCTTCACTTTGTCACCTATAACACCAACAAAAAAACATGTGACCTATTCAAAACCCTCTTTGTCAAAGAAACCCTAAAGGACCATTTGCAAGAAACTTTTAAAAGTTGAAAATAGGCAATTCAAATGAAGAAGGTGTAAAACAATTGACATTGCAATGTGATGAAATGTTAGAATCTTGGAAAGCCTTGAATGGGTGTGCAACCCAAAATGGATTTAAAAAATGACAAAATCTCATTAACTATTATAACTCTAACCCCATCTCCTAGCCCTAACCCTCCTCCTAGTAATTTGGATTGAATTAATACCAGTGCAACCTCTTTTAACCTTATCCTTATAATTGTTTCCATCGAAAAACAAACCCCTATTACAAAATTGACCAAAAGGGAAATAACAATGATGAACTCCAAAAGCATGGTAGGTTAGTTATTTTGATGTTCATGATACCTTATTAACATGCATAATGAATATTTAGAGAGAAAGAATAAGATAAAGATTACCAATTTAAAGATGGTTAAATTGAAGAACAATTTTAGGGAAAAAATTAAATAAACTTAGTTAAAGAAATTTTAAACATGCAATTAATAGTCTCATATTCACCCTTGTGCAACACAAGTTGAGGTTGTAACCTCCAACAACTTTTAACAAGAGGTCCATTTGTTGTCAATATAAATAGTTGGTGAAAAAAACCTTAGCTTGGAAATTTTTTGTTTTGTGTGATCAAACATTTTCATGAAGCATTTCCATCATATTGCATCATGGTTCACATCCAATGGTAATTATTATTTCCCTATCCTTTGCATAATGAACTTTTCTTTGCTCATGTAGCCCAAATCCCCCAAAAAATAATCAAATTACTCATCCTTGTGGGTGAAATATTAACACCATTCTTAGTAAATTGTTGAGAAATAGAAATTTTTTGTGTCATGGTAGGATTTGAAGTAATTCGTGTCAATATAAATAAAGCATCCATGGTGCTCAAAAATTCAAACTTTAACTTTTAAATTTTAGATTATAAACCTTAAACCTTGAAATCCAAATTATGAAGTTTAACCTTAAATTCAAACCTTGAACCCTAAACTCCACCCCAAATTTCTCCTTAAACCCTAAAAATAGACCTAAACTTTAAAATTATACTTATTTTTAATTATGAAATTGTGGGGAGTAAGAAGGTTCACCTTGTGAACCTAACAATTACTAAAATTATGTGAATTGTCAACTTTTCAAACTCTATTAATGTGAAGTTAGTGAAGTTTTTGAATAATGTTAATGTGGTCTACATTGTAGCAACAAATGTCCTAGAACCCCATGTTGAATCAATGGATTACTTAATCCCTTCATCTTCATTGTCGTTTGGAACTTCTTCAAAATTAAAAACAATGAAAGCACATTGGAAAAACATACGAACATTTTGGTTCATTTCATCAAACATCTCTTCACCACTTGAGGAAGATTTCCAATCACAATTTGAAGAATCATGGTTTAAGTATGAAAATGTCATCTTGTGTGTCCAATGAAAATAAAAATTGGAAGACTTTGGATTGAACTATGTTTTATATAGTCCCCATGAGCCCATGAAACCCATAAAATTTTCTCTCATATTTAGTTTATACATAAATCCATATCCTTGTGATTACCTACCAACCTTAATTACACTCTAATTATTAAAACCCCAAATCCCATTTTATAATTACACATCATTCCCTAATAGTCATTTTGACCATGACCTTTAAACTTTATATTAAACCTTACCAAAGTCCCTATTGATCAAACCTTAAACACCAAGACCTTAACCTACCTTTAGTTTTGATCCACAATCCCCATGCTTAACTCTAGCCCTAAATTGTGGTTCATAATTTCAAAATTTACATGAGCACAAAACATATCTTACAACCTTAACTTTAAACCCTAATCATAATTTATAAAAATCAACCTTAAATTAACAAACTCAAACCTAAAATTGAAACTTCAAAAATTCAACCCCAAAAGCCCAAAAATTAAATCCTAAAAAAAAACGAACATAAACATTAAAACCAAACCCTAAAGTCACAAGTTTTAAACTTTAAAATATCAAATCTTGAACCTACTAAAAAACCCTAAACAAAACCCCTCAAATCTCATTATCTAAACCTTAAAATTTAAATTTGAAAAAAAACAAACAGAATCCTTGAATATTAAACCTTAATTATAATGGGACCAAACACAAACCCTAAAAAATAAACCTTAAAACCAAAAACTCAAAAACCTCCATATAGCCCATAGCCTCGTAACTTTTTAACCTTTAATCTATAGCCCCTTTAGGCCTTTTTCAACCCTTGCAAATCCCCCATAACATAAACAATAAAATGGGTAGTCCATAGGTCAAAAAAAATGTTGTTGGAACCGGTTTTGAGGATCCCATGCTAGGTTTTGTGAAGGTAATTAATTATTTGATGACTTTGCAAATAACAACCAATAGGGGATAAAGCACCTAATTGTTCGTGAGAGTTGGGCCACACACACGTATGGAAAATGCTTTGGATGTGCAACCCCGCTACCATTGACTTGGCAAAGAGTGGCCTATTTACACAACCAAGGACCATACACATGATTTTTTTCTTATCCCGAGTTGTGCAATTAAGGACCACATTTTTTTTCAAGGAAGGGGGGTCTTTTTTTTAATTAGGAAGATAATCATCAACTTATAAGGATCAATAAATTAATTGTGACTTTATTTTAATTTTTAGGTAATTTTTTTACCTATGTATTTCTCCTTTTTTTTAAGGCCAATTTGTGAACTTTGCCATGGTCCTTCTTCATTGCTAGCACATATTTGCACTCAATCATCAAAAACTTTATAAATATTACTAAGTTGGAAAACATTGTTGGTTTCATAAATGGGACTCACATTCCTTTGTTTCAAAAACCTAATAGAAAAATCATTGCATTAACTACAATTTTTTATAATCCCAAAAAGTTCCATAACATTATTTTACAAGGGGAATGTGATGATGATAATTATTTTTTAAACATTTCAACATTAGGGGAGTTACTAATGGTGTACCATTCACATTAAGTAGTATATATTGGGAACTAAGGTGTTAAGAAATGTGAATAGAACATGTAGTTGATGTTTTTAGAATGTACAAGTATATCCTTACTTCTTTGGTGATATAACTTACCCATTACAAGTGCAATTGATGAAAACTTTCAAGGATAAAATGATCTTGATAAAGTGTGGTTTGATAATTCAATGAATCATGGCCATTTGTTCATTCAAGTTAATTTTGAAATTTTGAAAAATAAATGGCACATTTGGAAGAATCTTAATTGTAGAATTGATAAAAGAAACAAAATCATTACGACATGTTGTGTTATTCACAACTAAATTGTCAATTGATTGACATACCGAAATTGGTGGTGCATGGTGTTCATAAGAAAGGAGAATGACTTGTGAGTTTTTATGGTCAATGAGTTCCTACTTACCAAAAATATGATGCAAGAAAGGAGGCTAAAGAAGCAATATGGAATGCATTAGTTGCATCATGGTTAGAACATAATCATGTAGCTTGATAATTTACTATTACATTTCACTAAGTAGCACACAACACATACGGTTGTCATGGTTTGAATCTATATATATATATATATATATAATTTCATATTAAACTTGGATTACAATGCCATGTAATTCAAAAGATAGTCAAGCATATGCATTACTTTCCAAACATCTTCTTCTTCTTGAATATTTTTGGTTTAAAAACAATTGCAAAAAGAGTTATAATCTAAATATGTGAATCTAAAAAACTCTTTTATAAGCATGCATGTTATTTCAACATCTCCTTCTAAGTTACAAGCTTTAAGAAATTTATCATGTTAAAAGACTTTACAAGTTTGCTAATGTTGTAGCAAAATTATTCACACCTCCAAAATTCCTATGACTTTTCTTTGACATCATTCTATTATAAACACCTCGTTGACAACAAACATGTGTGCAAAGAATAAATAGAGATGCATTTGCATGTGTTCCATAAAGCCAAAATTGGTGTTTTGTGAATGGGAGAAGATGGTGTGTCTCCTAGGGTTGATAGTTATTTGCACTTAGTTTAACGTTATGATCAACATCCTTAACACCTTGATAGGGATTACCTTTTGGTGTTCCCATGTCCTTTCCTTTTGACAAACAAGTTACTTTTGCAATTCTTGAGAAGAATTTTATCTACGTGATCAAACCAACACCATTTCAAAGGTGCATTTTTGGTGACTTTCCCATTTACTTTTTTGCAATGTATTTATTCTTCAACTTTTCTGACTCATATTTGAGTTGGGCATGATTTCTCATTAGTTCATTGGCAATGAAGCTTCATTGTAATGTCTTGTTATGAATAAACATATTTAAAATAAATTTTGCCAATAGCCAAAAACTTTTCTTCTAAGCATTGCTTGATAGAAAGTTAGTTGCATTTTCACTCTAATCTCAACCCTTATATATAACCTTATTGATCTTTTCTGAACATGTAATACTTGAGACAACATTGAGGACACCACTTTAAGGAAAATTCTTTTTTTTTTTTCAACATTGAAGTCATTGTATGTTTGTCACCTTTTTATTTGATTCATTAAATATTGAAATTTTGTATTTTCCTAAAATCAATGGATGAAAAGAAGTACAAAGTTCAATTAATTTTTAATTCATCCACTTTCAATGTTATAAAGAACTACACAACCTAAAGCAAAGAAGGTGGACATATGTAATGTCCTTGTTTACTTATGAAACAAGTTATGTTGTTTATATATTTTTTTTCCAATACATTTTACCCTAATTGATCGTTGATCATTATGCTTGGAGATTAATAATACATACTTTACCACATTATATTGACTTTTAAAAATTAATGTTCTAATTGTTTGTATAAAACATAAAATAAAAAAACCAAATTTTAAAAAGGAAAATAATATTTGTCCCAAAAAAATATTTTTACACAAACCTATTGCTACTTATTATTGTCAAATATGATCAATTTTGCTACATTGAGAGGATGCTAAAATTTTGCTAAGTGAATTTCTATAGGATTTGTACTTGAATTTGAAGGTTTAGATTTGTGAATACTTAATTCCTAAATGACTCAAGCTTCTTAAAAACCTGTTAACATTCACATCACCTATGTTGTGAAAATTTTAGAAATCTAAGAGTTAAAAACACGTCAAACAAATAAACCACTTGTTGGATTTGAAGTGGAGATGATGGGTGAACTATGACAAAAATTTCAAATTCAATGACTTGGCAATAGATGAAATTCAATATTTTGAGTGGCATCATCTTAGCTTGAGCAAATGCTACCCACACCATTATAAAACATGTCAATGTTTGATTCAAAACATCAAACACCTTCCTCATTGTTGCAACTTACTATGGATTAATAAAAGTTAAAGTGAAACAACCATATAAAACAAACTAGGTCAAAATTAAACACCATATGATCTTCCACCACCTCACAATAATGAAAAGTGAAAAGAGGATTTAAAACTATAACACACAATCAAAACTCACATATTATGAATCTTTTTACCCACTTATCCCCATCCCATAAAGGTGTATTATTTATTAAAACTTAATATTCTTTGGCTGGTTAGTGTTTATTTATGGAAAAACCCCCACCCCTTTAAAGTCATTGCATGCCTTGTCATTCCTTTTGGCCACCCCCCATTGTGGAAAGAAGGTAAAAAATGTAGTGTGATTCTTATTCATTAATTGAACCCCCACCATTTAAAAACAAATTCTTGTGATGTCATCAAACTTGGGCTATATGTATATATTGTAGGAGGTAGGTAGGTAAATCATTTTAATGTTGAATATTTTTCCAAAGATTTCAATATATACGTTAAAATATAATAAATTTGTAATTTTTCATGTTAAATACACCTTAATAATGCAAAAGTTCATAATTTTTTTCTTCATAATTATTTAGTGCATAATATCATATTTGTTATACATGATTTTTTTTTGGACAAAAGTGGCTCACCCTTGCTGTGTTTCACCCTTTTGGCCTATGTTGATAACAAAGGCACAAATTGTGACAACATAGTCTATCAATGTTAAATCACTTTAGTGTTTTAACATGGTTAACATTTGGGACATTTATTTCAATGTCTAATGATGCATTTCAAGTCTTTGGTTAATTGTTTTGATATTAATGGAACAAGAAAACCCACTAGCCTAACATTTGTAAGGGAAATAAAACATAAAAATCTAGATTCAACATGCATTAGGGAATGGGCCTAACAAATTAGGTAGGATTGGAACTTTAAACACATTAAGGCAATGCCAATTGTGACGATAAAAATCTAAGGTAATGTCCAACATACCAAATGCACTATTATATTTTCAAAGCTTAATTCTTTTGAATCTTAATTTGGTTTTAGTCTTGTAATTTTGATATTCTTTTAATTAAAAATTCAAAGATTGTCCCAACATGCTTGCATTGCTTCAACATTGCCACAACATCAACCTATTTTGCCTTTAAACCTTGTTTAAACATGTTTGGATGTGCTTGGCATTTTCCATGACATGATATGTTGACAATATTGCAACTTATCAAATATAACCAAACTTAAACATATAAAGGATATTACCAAATTGAATAATTTGTTTGAATTTTTTATCTTGAAACTTAACTAGGCCAACATGTGGCTCAAACAATTGTACTATATAATAATCCTTTGTTTCACAAATAAATTAGAAAGCTTCAATGTGATGCATACAATTTAGATTGACTTTCATCATTTCCCCCCATGTGGGTTGTGTAATTTGAAAGTTTTTGAATTCTTGTGCATGAAACCAATGATTAAGTTCTTGAACAATACAACACATTAAAGGAATTTTTTATTCATATAATGTAAAAACACTATGTATTTGTTAAAGGTTTACATACCTACTTGTCTCCCTTTACAATCCACCTCAATTAGTCCATAGACCTAATCATCTCCCCTTATAGACCTACCTTTCTCATTGTCAACTTCCCTCTAATTTTTCAATCTATATTTTAATTGTATTTCAAATGTATATATCCATGTTTGCATTGTATAACCAATCATGGTTTTGAACTTTCAACCTCTTCCAAGTAATACTTGTTTTGACCAATGTCGGGTACTTATTAAAATCAAGAATAGACTAGTGTTGGGGCAATTTTCAATTTTTTGTGGGAATTGTTAAATTTAATTCTTAGGATTGTTTTAAAAAATTTGCCAAGTTAATTTTTTTTTTTCAAGTTTACAAAATTGCTCAAGTTTTCAAAACGTTGAAAAAAAAATATAGCCAATTTTTTTGTCAAATTGGTTTTCATAAATTTATGCCTAATTTTTTTTGTATTCGATCATATTCTTAGTTCAAGGTTTTTCTTATACCCTCTAGGTTTTCATTGAGCTAGTTCTTATCATGGTGAAAATTAGTGGTCAAGTTTTCATAATGAATATCACTATTGATGATACCCACAAATTTTCATTTGAGAATCGGCTTGAAACTTGTTAAGGTTCTTGGAAAAAAGGTGAGTGCCACCCAACACTAGAACAAACCCCAATAGTTATTAGGGTGGTTCTTTGGGTTCACAACCATGGTTCTCAAGAAAATGAAAGACTTGATTCTCATATATAATTGTAATTTTCAAAAAATGAAAAATGAAACAAGCAATGATAAAATGGTTGGTTCTTTCATAAAATTACAATTTTTTAAGATTTGTGAAATATTGCGGACTGATGCTTCTTTGATTTTATTTTTTTTTCAAAAAATCAAAACCAATGGTACTTTGATTATGAAATTTTAAAAATCAGAACCAATGATTTTTTAAAGTTTCAAATAATTGCACAATAGTGATTTTCTTCCCCCAAATGTTCTAATGTTGCATCATTGGCCAACATCCCAAAATCAATTTAATTAAAAAATTTGGTCATCATGTGATGAAAAGTGAAGGGATGAAGCCCAAACTTAATGGAATAGTACTATCAATTGCTAAAAGTAGAACACAACAAAACTTTTCACAATTGATGGAGATGGGAAAAGGTGATGCAAACTAATATTGTTTGTTTTTCCTTTGTTTTGTTTCTTGTAAGTTATGGAAAGTGGCATGTTTGTTTTAGTGACGCTAGGTGTGTTTTTGTATTCTTCATTTTGGGTGGTGTGATGTTTTTGCATTGTTTCTTTGGTGGACTTCCATTAAGGAGGAGATGTTTCAATTGGAATAAAAGTTGCCAATTTGGAGATGCTTACGATAGACCTAAGGTTATTCAAATTTTTATTGTGTAGCAAGGTGGTAAATTATTGGTGTGGTGGTGAGCTAGGATTTCATGTTTTATGGATGGTTAAACCCTTATGTGAAGAACCTTATTCTTTTTTTAGGTTATGCAATTTTTGTTGTGCCATGAGCTTCAATAAAAGGAGTGCATGTATATAAACAAAATGTAGGGGTTGATAATCAAGGATGCGATGAAAGGCTTTAAGGATTTCAAGAATGGTCAAATGGTAGGTCATTTATGATGTTTTAGGTGTTTTGTAATTTTGTTGTTGAGGTTGAATTTTTTGTTGGGAAGAGAGTATCCATTTGATTGGGAGCTTCGAAAGAGGTTGTATTCTAGGCCTAGTTTGTTGGGCCCTACCCTTGGGTTCATTAAATTGGAACGGATTTTTTTTGGGTGTTCAAAGTGTGGACACAATAGGTAGATGTACAAAATCTTATCTATTGGCAAGGTTGGTGTGTTTGTGATGTCTTGTTACTAAAGTCGTATTGATAAACTATCTAGAATGCTATGTTATTTTTGTCAAACTTCTTGAGTTAGATTGTAAAAAGACTTATTTCTAATTAATTTATGTGAAAAGTCATGAGATGTGTTGGGTGGATCATATTGTGGGGTACATTTGATGTCATCAAACTTTCCATTTGTACATGAACTTTTATTTATGTGCTTAGGGATTACGTCCTAGCAGGATTATGTGGGAAACAAGTACATGAGTGTTGCGGTACATGTCACAAATGAGACTACTACGAAATAACCAATGTTGGGTGGTTTTCATTTTTTGGGAAAACCAGCTAGTTTCAATTCTTACATTATGTTATGAGAACCTTATATATATATATATTGGGTTGGTGAGAATTGATTAGGTTTTTAGGATTTTTATTTTTTCCAAATTCACCCAATTTTTAAATTCGAAATTAACATTTAATTTAATAATTATTTAATTTAATATTAATTAAAATAAATTTTAACTTAAAAAATACTTTAAAATACATGGAAATTTGGAAAAAAAATATTCAAAATTTATAACTCCTCAACTTCGTCCTTTTCAAAAGCTCTTTCAAATTCTTCAAACTTTTTTTCTAAATTAAAATCATTTTCAATAAAATTTGCCAAACTAAGAGGGGATTTACAACCTATCCTAGGAAAATTGGGCCAATTTTTGCTCACAAAAATCAATTTATCCAAATCTTTTGATTATAAACGGCATCACCTAAGATTAGTAAGAATTCCAATTAATGAAAATATTCTTTCTATTTCAATTTGAGATCTAATTGTTCCTAAGATTTATCTAGCACAAAAACCAATTGTAGGAAACATGTTTTCATGTTTTTCTCACCATTGCAGTGGACATTCGATGTCTTTAACACCCACTTGATAATGCTTGAAAATCAGAAGCTCTTTATTGACCAATTTCGTTGTTGGCTCACTTCTGCTATTGTCATTTCAAAGATATTCAAACTCTTATCCTCTTCAACCCTTTGATCAACAACGCCTCTTTTAGATTCAACAAATGGATGCAAATGATAATAACATTTCAAAAGCATAGGAAATAAAGATTTTTTGTCATATTTTTCAACGATTACCTTACCTTGTTCACAACTAATAAGTGAGGACACAAGATGAAGAGTCTCAAACCTAGGGTCCAACATTAAAGAAAGCATATTATGGGCCTTCCTTTCTTCATATTTTTTTAAGAAAGAAAGAAAAAAATTCAAAACTTGAATAACTTCATTTTTTATGTTGGAGGCCAAACATGACAACTCATAAACAACATTTCCATCTTTTTCCATTAAGTTGTCAAAGGTTACATAATCAATTTCATCCCTAAATTTTAAACTCATGGATATGGCAAAATTTAGTGCATCATTTAACAATTAATGACCCTTAGATTGGTTCAAAATATAAGTAGACACAACATGGCCAAAATAATCAACAATGATGCGACAAATGTGCCATGTCAAAGGAGGTGGTACACTTGCATTCATTTTCACAAAAATTTTCATGCTGTAACATAATATAATTACTTCTTTGAACTATAAAGCTTCTTAGAAAAGGATAACTTTGTTGAAAATTTTGTAACAATAAAAGAAAATGTTATATTATGCATGATAGCAATTGAAAAAAAATGAAAAAAATGTTATGCAAAATAAAAATTAACAAAAATGTGCACATAAAAAAGTTTAAAAAACTAAAAATTTATTTTGTCTACACTGGAATATTCAATTTCTGAGAAGGAAGACTTGAATTTACACATGCCTTTTCCCATTCTTGCCTACCATTTCTAGATTTTTGGGGCCAAGTTATGCATTTCTACAAATCTCCTTGAGTAGATTTGATTGACCCATCATAAATCTTTGTCAATTTTTTCCAATGTTGTAACATATTGGTAAGCCTTGGAAAATTCATGCTCAAAAGAAGTGCCCTAAAAACTTTCTTCCAAACCCAACATATCACAATTGACAATTGATTTTAGAACTATAATCATAATGTTTAGATTAGATCCTTCATCCTTGACATAAGCAATAATTTTTTTCCTTAGTGCATAATTGTCTAACAATTCTATCAACTTTTTAGCCAAAATATGTTTAGGAGTATCTACTGGTTAAAAAAGACCAAAGGTAATGTGCTTTGGTTATTAATCATTTCTTAAGAAAATTATCACCCATGCAAAAATATCATGTCCAACTTTTGACATCCACAAATCAAAACTTGTAGTTGTAGAATGACATTCTACTAAAATTTGTAAAACATATAATTGTTTAATTTTTTCCACTAATCTAGGCAATAATTCATTAGAAAATTATTTTTTGGAAGGAAAAACAATTATGGGACATAAATGCATACTAAATTTTTTTACCTAACTATTTTCTACTAAATGTAAAGGAAGATGGTTTTTGATAATTAAAAGAGTCAAATCTTCCAAAATTTATTTTTGCTACGCATCATCTTTCTTAAAAGGTTATTTTGCAGCAAAAAAACAAGAAATGGAATTAGAAGAAACATTTGGTCTCTTTTTGGAAGGTTGTCTTTCATCTTCCTTTAAAGGACAATTAATTTCTTCTTCAAACATTTTTAAAATATTAGGATGTTTCCTTAATGTAGCTATGCCATTAGTTATATTATATGTGATTAATCCTTTCCTAGTTTGCATTTTTGGATTTACATTCAATATTGGATTATTATGACAAAGAATACAATGCATAGTTTGAGGAGTTATTACAATAACTTCTTTGTTATCATTAACATAATAAAATGCCCAACACAATGCATTTTTGCTATTTCTTTTCTAAAATGTTCTTTGTGCATGTAACATTTTAAAATTATTTTCATTCATTTTTGGATTCCTATTTCCTTTTGTTTGAAGACTACCCATTTTTTTAGGTTCTAGTAACATTTCATCTTCTATTCTTACTTCATTCATAAACACATCACATGTAGTTTCATTTTCAGAAGATTCTTCCATTATTACTTAGATTTGTGATTAAAAATTAATTTATTTTGTGATGAAGAATTATTGCCTCGATGAGTAGCAAAAAAAACTAAACAATTTTATGATCTTATCAAAGATTAATAACTAAAAATTAATAACTGAAGACTAAAAACTAACATTTACAAGCAATTACAAAATCTAATCTATCTTTTAAAATTTTACAAAAATAAGATATGTATATTTTTAAATTTTTGAGTACAAGTCTAGGGATTAGGGATTATAAGGTGGAAAACGTATGGGTTTTCTAGGTGAAAATTTTTTATAAGTTATGTTTAAGTTTATAAAATCCTATACAAAAGACAAAGCACATCAATTATAAAATTGTTACATAATGAAAAGAAACAACACAAAATGAAAAAATAAAATAAAATAACAACAACAACAACAACAACAACAATAACAACAAAAAAACAACAAAATGAAAAAAATAGAACAAAAACTACAAAAAATGAAGCTGCATCTAAAAAAAAGGAAAATATGTAATGGAACTTACCTTTGGTGCTCAAGTTAGTGTTGAAGCTCCAAGCTCCAACGTGCACATGACAAGGGTAGGGGAAGTACCAAACTAACCAAGCAAAACAAAGCAGCAATGCAAGAAAAATAGCAATGACAACACGAAAAGAACAACAAAAGGTAGGTTAACAAGTACCTGAAATGTGCGACGGTGCAAGAAAAGTAGCTCAAAGGGAATAACAAGTGAGAGGAGTGGCAAGGTGAGAAAAACAACATGAGAGGAGTAGTAGCATGAAAGGAACGACATTGGGAGAATAAAACTAGAGTGTGAGAAAAGTAACACACAATTGTAGCATGAGAGAAGAACACGAAAGGTGCATCGTGAGAGGAACAACATGAAGAACAACAATGCGGGAGGAGTGGCAACGTGAGAAAAATTATAACACGAGGGGAATGAAAACGTGTAAAGAGCAGCAATGCAAGAAGAGATAACACAAGAAGAGCAATCGCTAGAGGAATAAGGTGAAGAGAAATGCGAGAGGAGTGTGAAAAAAAAAACTAGATTCTAAAAATTTTATCTTGCAAATGCAACACAAAACAATAACATTGCCAAAGAAACAAACACAAAATGAACATCATTGGAACACTAAAAGACAAAAAATAAGTTTATGTGACCAAAAATGAAGCATGGGCTTCATTTTTATACATGTTATTTATCCCTCACCCTAAACAGTGCCTTCACCTCCTTAGGCGGCAACAACTGTTCAGGAACCTTAAACCCTAAACTATCGAAAATCGGATGCAAGTTCTTTGAAAGAACCTATCTGGTTCTCCAAAATTAAAAATTAAGAAAATTAGTTTTGACAATCGATTTTCATTCATGTGGAAATCAAAGGTCGATTTTTCATTCATAGTGAAAATTGGGTTGAGAACCAGTTCAAGATTTGAAAACCACCCAACACTAAAAATAACTAGTTGAACTCCATGAGAGTGGAATTGGAGTGATCTGACTCACGATGACCCATATATTAGATTATGTTGAGAAGGTACTTCGGTGTTTAGACAATTTGTTAAGTTGTTTGATTTAGGTAATTGATTGTGTAACAATTCTTGGAGATCTAGGTTCAATTATTGACTTCTTCATTTGGGAACGTGTTGTTTTTTGTTCCTTGTTCTTTTCTTTACAACAGGTTTTAGAACCTATATAAATATTTTTAGAAATATTTTTCGTAGCTATAAGACCTACACAACGTTCAATTGCCAATATTAAAAAAAACTAGTTTTAAAAATGCTAGCAAACTAGAATAAAAGTTCATATGTGACCCAAAAAAAAATTTGGTTTTTTTTTTTTTTTTTCAAAATTTGACTATTTTTTTCAGGAAAAAGAGAATATTATGATAGGATAGTCTGTTTCTATTTTGATTTTTCACATTTTGGCGAAATTTAACACCCAAAAGAATGCCACCGCACAACACTGGTATTGGGCCTGTTTTTGGTAACCTGGTTTGGCACCTCTATGACATGCCCCTGGATCTGGCACCTCGATGGAGGGCAGTGTCGCAGCGACAGAGAGCGAAGGGCTTGTGTCGCAGCACTTGTGCAGAGAAGACGAAGAATACGACGAAGAATTGGAAGAGGAGGAGGTGGAGAATTGCAATGGCGTCCTGTGGGGCTTCCATCTATCCTCCTGTTCAATGTACTTCCAATTTGTACACCATCTCCCAATCCCATCTTCTGTCGTCGCCCATAACTTCTTCGTCCCACACCAAATGGGTTGCAAGACATTTTCCAGCTCTTAGGCAATCTCGCTTCTCTGTCAGGTATGTGTTATAGTCTGCTGTTGTAGCTGTTGTTGTTATTGTTGCTTGCTAGCTAGTTCCTTCCTGTATGTGTGAGCGTGTGTGTGAGTCTTTGAATGAAGTCTGAGTTTTCGAATCTTAGGGTTCGGGGTTTAAGCGGGTGATGTGGATTAGGGTTTGAGGATGTTTGTGTGTAATGTTTGCTCTTTGATTTTTCTTGCGTTGTCGTTACTTATTACCTACTTCATTCCTGTGTGAGTGTGTGTGTGAGTCTTTGAAAGAAGTCTGGGTTTTCGTATGTTAGGGTTTAGGGTTCAAGCGGGTGATGCGGATTAGGATTTGGGAGTGTTTGTTGTTTGCTTTCTTATCTTATCTGGGGATGATTTTTTTTTTTTCAATTAATTTATTTCCCTTTCTTTTTCTTCGAACTAAAAGTTGAAATTCATGCAGGAGAGACAAGTTGGTGTTAAGAAGATGGAGGATAGAATGTAGTGCAGCCGATGCAGCTTCCTCAAGTGCTGGTGCTTCTGACGAGAGTCCTTACCAAGTAAACTCTCTCACTTCACAACTTTTCCCAACACAAAGTATTCCAAGTAAATGTAGCAGAATCCCATTGCATGATGGATTCCATTCCAAGTCAATGGATTTTGTAGACAACACATGTTCTCCAAATTGTATTTTGATGGCAATCTTGATGGTTGGGAACAACCAGCATACTAACACATTCTTAACAATTGCTAACAGATATTGAACCGCATGTGCTTAGCAGAACTGCATTTGTCACACAATTAGTCAGTTCTGGGTGCTTTTCTGGTGTCTCTTTCAGTGTGTGTGTTGTCATGTTTGATCACAATGTGTAATGGTTTCTATATGTTCAATTTTATTCAATTACAAGAAAGTATGATAGTGGATGTGTACACTACAGATGAGAAGTTCCCTCACAGTTCTTTGCCATTATCCAACTTTTGGATTTCTTTATAATTGGGGAGCACAGGTTTTGGGAGTCAGCCCACTGGAGAAATTCGATACAATCAAGGCTACATACAGAAGAAAACACAAGGATGCAGAGAGGCAAGGAAATGAGGCTGCAATGGCTCGGGTTTGCAACTACCTCTTTTTTCAGTGCCCTAATGTTGTGGACCTACTTTCTGACCATATCAGTTGAAATTTTAGAAGCTTGTAGCATGGGTTATCTCTCAGAAACGGCTGCAAGATTCAGAAAATGCTGTTGAAGGATCACTTTTGGACTCAGATTGTTATGGACTCAATGCCACAGCAGGGGCCTCCATTTTGAGTTTGTGCCCTAATATGGAGTGATACTTGTGAATATTGTCCTTCTTCTGGCAGTTTGACCAAGCATATGACAGGATCATGATGACCCAATTATCAAACCGCAAACAGGGTCTTACGTTTGGCTCTTTTGAGGTTGGTTAATGCTGGTCCTGAAACACTCAGTGATGTGATTTCAGCTCTAAACTGAATGTCTGATGGTATCAAAAGTGCAAGGCACTAGAAATTTCTTAACTTTTTCTGTATTTTAATCTTCCTTCTGGTTCATGATTATGCAGGTATCAAAAGAAATTAAATATGCTGATAAGCGTTCCTGGTTTCCTTGGGGTCCAAAGTAATCACCATTCCTGGACCCTTTTTGCACATGTCTACTGCACTGTATGTAGTTCTATCCTGTAGTTGTCCTTTCAACAGGTAACAGATTTGATGATCTCCATAACATTACTGCAGGGTTGCTCAATTGGGTCAAAAAGAGGTTCTTATAAATTTGGCAATCTCGGCATTTTTTGTAAGTTTTCATCTGTCTACTGTCACTTCCAATCAGTAACTATGTTGATATTTGTGGTTTCTGAGGTATAAGAAAATGACCTAGAAATATGTTGAACAAATCAAATTGGGTCAATGGAGATGGAACCAAAAAGAGGCATGTTTGAAGAAACTCATGCATGGTGGAATTTGTGATGGCAGTCAATTTGGATGGTGTCAGCAGGAGAAGCTGAATGGAAGCCACTTCAGTTCCTCATTTTCAGCTACATGTTCCGCATATTCAACAAACTGAAGGAGTATGAGCCTGCTTCATCCTCCATCTCAAGTGTAAGGTTCAGTTGGCATTGTACTATAGAGGCCCTTTAAGTGATAACTCAAAAGACTGTATACTGCACACAATATCAACTGTGCGACATTGTCTTTCACTGTCTGCCAGAATTCTGTCAGCTGAATTCAGTGTGAATTTTGTACTCTCAACATAAGGAAGGGAAATACCATGATTCATGTCTGTGGGTTGTTTCTACATGCAGGAGGATGAGGATGGAAGTCGGAGGACTAAAAGTGGAAAGCGACTTCTTCGAACTCTTGGTCTAGTGTTTGGCTGCGTTGGATTGGCCTCTCTGGTAGGTCTTGCTATCTTGTTCTTAAACCTAGCATCAAGCCATTAGCCTTAGTTGTAGGAGAAAGAGCCACTGTGGAACTGGCTGTAGTTTCAAACCCTATCCAGCTTCAGGTAAACCCATAACCCAGCTTTAACTTTTTGAAGTTTGGAAATCTCTTGCTTATGATTTTCAGGGAGAAGAAGGGCTGATAACGACACTTCTTTTTCTTCTTCTTATGCTTCTTGTTCTTGCTGATCAGGATTTTTCATTGTGAATACAGAGAAAATAGATTTATTTGCTGTGCATAGAGTCAATCCTTAAATCTCAGCACACTTATATGTGCATGGTGTCACAGGCCTTTACTGGTACTCTCAACATGTATGAGCTTCTTGGACAGTACATTCCACGATCCTTCCTTGGTGCTCAAGTAAGTTGTGACCATTATAATGCAACTCAAATAGTTATAAGAAAGTCTTCTCTTTGTGTTTAAACAATATTGTAGCCCCTTGAAGTATTTGGATACAGGACACACTTTGAGAAATTTCTGGCTGGGGTGTATGATAGTGCTTTAGCAATGATCTAAGTGCTTGTCATGAACTATATCTTGGGGTGAAGATGGGGTTCATCTTCAGGTGAAGATATCAATCAGTGTGGTGGAATCTCATTTGGATGCTTGCTGTGGTGTTGTTTCAGGAACTGTTTGTGACTGTGGTGTCAGCAGTGGCACTTTTTATCATTGGCTCTTTCTTCAGATGACTGCACACTGCAATTGCTCAATAGATCACCCTAGAGATCAGATGTCTGGCTGACTGGCTCTGCAGAAGCTCTTTGTTGCATTTTCTGCAGTCATCAGCTGTAATTCAGTTTCAATTTTTTCTTCCAGTTGTAGACATGGTTATACAGTTGTAAAGTAATTTGCATTTCAGCTCTTCTGATTTGCATCTCATGTGTACACTGAACCTGTTGGGATTCAATACTTGTTTTGTGTCTCCTCGGACATGGACACATTCTACGTGCTGCTACAGGCATGAACTGTTTGCTGTGATCTTTCCACGACTTGGAGGCCTCTTGGTCTCTGGCTTGATCACTGAGGGCTGGACCCATGATAGCTGAGTTCAGCATTGTGTTTACATCTAGCATGCATGCTTGCAAGGGTAGGGCCCGTCAAGTCCTTGCAGAAGAATCAGGTGATGGATGTTGGGATCAATAGCTCTAGGGTGGTCCAAGATGAGGTGTTGATGATAGACACTGGTGGTTCTTCCTTATCTTGTGTTGAAGTCCTCATACAAATTTTGTGTAAAATGTGCAGCTGTTCTACCTGAAGTACATAATTTGAGGCAAAGTATGCAGAAACTGTATGTATTCCAACTGAAGACCTGACCTACAGTACACACAAGTTTGCTGAGTTTCTGAATACCTTGATGGCTTCCTTGCTTGCACCTGGTCCTGAGAATCTCCTTGGTCTCTTGTATGGGCAACTTCCAAATTAGAATATAATCGAACCTGTAGGTTCAAATGCACTGTGGCTCCCACTTCTTCAGATGCTAATTTGCAATCTGTGAAAAGTTTTTCCTTATGTATATACAATTGGCTCAGCTGAGAGAGAGAGAGAGAGAGAGAAAGAGAGAGAGAAGGTTACAGGAATTCCAGGGTCTCGATCTGTAAGATTTCCACCCCACACTGTAATTGGTGACATTTGAACAAAATCAGAAAGTTTCAAGCCACCCAGCAAGCAGTGCATGTTGTGCTGATAGACCTTGTCTGTCATGTCTGATTTTGGCTGTCTCATGTGGTTCCAGAACTTGGAAGCTGCTGAACATACAGTAAGCAGGAATGAATCAAACAGTTTGCTTTAATGCATAAAAGTCTCATGTTCTTTTTCCCTTTGTGACCCATTTCTGTGTGAATTCTGTTTTGTTTTCTGCAACTCACAGAGCTGCGTCAGTCTTTCTACCATCTTCTTCAAGACTTTCATATGCATCATTCATTGAAAGAACTGACAATTTTTTATGTGCTTTGCTCATCAAAGTGGGCCCTGGATTCTCCACCTGCAGCATGCACTGCCCCCAAATGAAAAGGCTCTCAATTCTGGTTATCTTGCTCTAGTAGTCTTGCCCAAGGTGCATACAATAGACCTTCACAATTTTTGTTGCAATTTGCTCTCTGTATCATGTGATTGCACTCAGAGTACAGGAACAGCAAAAGTTGTGAACAATAGTGTCCTCACAAGATCCAGTGCAAGTTACCGAGGGTATGTCTGTGTTGTCCTCTCTCATCCAAACCTCCAAACCTTCATCAACGCACCAAATTTCTGCTGCGTAACAATGTGAATCTTCATTTGTTCTCAAGAGCAGACTGGAGCTCTCCATTAGACATGTGCAGAGGCTGGTTGCTGTATTGAGGGCTTGGTGGCAGCAGCTGTTGCATAGTTAGCATGTCTTTGCAACCAGAGTGAAAACCTTTGGTTCTGGTTTTTTCTGGCTTTTGTTCTCATCTTTCACTCAACAATTCTCCTTAATGATCACCTCTCATCTTCCAGTGTTCTGACTTTACAGTATGCACTAAACCATCAAATGTGCTTTTCCAACTATGAGTTGTTTGAAGTACCCAACTTGTGATACTGATTTGTCTTCTGCAGCTCTTCTGCAGCTCCCTGAGGGTACAAAGGATATGGGAGTTTCTTTGAGCTTGAAAGGAGATGTTCAGCCTGGGTGCCAGGGAACAAGAATGGTGCAAATCATTGCAAGACCTGCATGTAAAGAAAGGATTGCAAATCAGCAACAGCAGCGTGCCATGGTAAGCACCATCATTATGGAATCTCCTCAGATATCTAAATTGTAAGTGTGACTGAGGAATAGAAGCTATATGATCTTGTGCATCTTACACATGTCTATATAGTTGAAAGTACAACTGTGGAATAGAAAAGCTTCCAGTTTGCAGTTTGCATTGCAGAATAGAAGTGCTTCAGTGATGATGATGATGGCGAAGGCGCCTCCTGCCCATGTGGTCTAGATGCAGCTATGAAAACTCACAGGAGAGAAATTTAGGCTTGCTGTGTAATCCACCAGAAATCAGCAACTACAAACATGCAAATGCAGGACTCAACACATGCCTTCATGATAGATAGATGTTTTAACCTCAGACATGATGTGAAGCACTTTCAGTTTCCAAAGATAGAAGAATCATCTGACACAAATCCTTCCAGGACACTCTCTGCACCTTATACATGCTTTGCAAAGATTGATCTTCTTCTTGGGTAGAATTAGTACTGAAAGAAAATGAAGATTCACACACCTTGATCCTTCCTCTGCTTCTTCTTCTTCTTCTTCTTCTTCAGCTTCGCCATCTTCTTCTTTCCTTGCAGGAGTCTCTTTTGGGAGCTGAGATTTGAGGACAAACTTTGGTGATGCTCTCTCTTGATGTTGTAATTATAAAATCCCTGTTGTAAATATTATCAAACAACGTGATCTGATCTGATTTGATTAATGTACACTGACAAGAATCAGTGAAGAAGAGGAAAACCTCTTGCTGCTGCTGCTGCTGCTGCTGCTGCAGCAATTGAGTACATGATTCTCCTGCTGCTGCCGGAATCAAGTACATGATCCTCCTGCCGCTGGTGCCATTGAGAACATGATCCGCCTCCTCCTGCTACTGCTGCCGGTGCAAACAGACATGATTTGAGTACAGAAATTCCCGATACATGCAAGAAGGAAACAGAATTGTGATGGTAAATGTTGAAGCCAACAACAATCCAAGAATCTGAAACACACGGTGGACAGAGAGACAGAAAGACAGAGAGGCGCGCACACACACACACACACACAAAAGCACATACACACTTCTTGCTGGTTATTGCGTTGCCATGAGCATCATCGCTATCGCCATCGATACGACAAATTGCAGATGTTGTTTTCTGGAAAATGTTATCCGCGTGATTGGACAGAGAGAGAGTTGCAGTTGTAGTGGAGGCATGAGTTGCAGGAAGAAGAGCATGTGTTCAATCATCCTTTGTGGGACCCCCGGCGACCTTCACCTACGCCCATTACTCCTCCTCCTCCGCCGCTTTTGCGCGTTATGTACTAGATCTCTCTCTCTCTCTTAGTCATAGGTAGGTATTCTCTTTCTTCGTGCATGCGAGTCTTTCCTTCACATTATTTTTGCCCTGAATTTCTCCTCTCTCTTGAGCATCTTTCCTACCTCGGTCTTCTTGTGGGGTCATCAGTCTTTCACATATTTTCTGATTCTGTGAGAAAATTCCATCATCTGTCGGAAACAAGAAAGCAAGCTTGTTTGTATTGAGCACGGAAACCAGCATGCAGGAGGAGGAGGAGCAGAAAACGTGAAGGTGGTTGAGGAGGTAGGGTTGATTGTAAGAGACGCGTCTTCGATCCTCTTTCACAGATTTTCTGTGGAAAAACAAAAGAAAAAGGCTCTCTATGAAGCACGGAGACAAGCAAAGCAGGAGCAGAAAGCGCGAAGACGGTTGAGGAGGACATAGACACAGACAGAGAATCCGGAAGCTCGAGAGAGATTTCTTACAAGAAGGGAGATGCTTGGCAGCAAAGAAAGAAGAAGAAAGAGGAGGAGGCAGCAAACACTTCCTTCCTTTTACCGCGTCTGTAAATCCCATTCCTAACCTTCTCCTCCTTCTGTGTTTCTTTCTTTGCAACACATTCTTTTGTTATGGATTCCTTTGTTGCTTTGTGGATTTGTTTTGTTCTACACTTTCAAAGGAATGACCTTGATCTCAGGTCCGTAGCAGTAGGCATTCTGGTAGCAACAGCAATGAGATGATGATGACGATCATCATCATCATCATCATCATCACAACTTCTTCCAAGTTACTAGCTTGATCATGAGAGAACAAGAGAGAGAGCATGTTAGGGTTTCCCTGGGATGATCAGAATTTGCTTCTTCTTCCTCAAACCCAAGTCCTTGAATTTGTTCTCAAACATGCTCAAAATTTTCATTCTGAGTGAAGGAGCTTGTTGAAGAATTCACAGGAAGAACTTCCCTGTACATTTTGTGTGCACTGACAATAATGTACAATAGACTGGGCTCAACAGGGAAACTTTCCCCTTTTTGTGTCTATTTGGTGTTGCTGTTACAGGACCGGCCGGTCTGCTGAGAGCTCCAACATTTTTGATGGACAGTGTTCTATGTCGACTGCTGCAAACAAGATGATACAGGAATTTCAAGTACTGCATTCTCGATTTCTACAAAAGGAGGTTGATAGGTTTGTGTCATTTCTAGTTCATGTAAGGACAGACAGCAGATTGAGAAATGAATTCTGAGGTAGCAGATGTGGTGCTTGGGGAGGAGTATGAGGACTTGGAGGATGTGTTGGTACGTATGCCAGTTTCAGAGGTGTACAAGGATCCTAGTGATGCTTTGGTACGACTCCCGACCCCAGACATGATTCCTTTGTCGGATAGTGAGCAGAATCATGTGGAAGTCTCTGCACTGAAATCGGAGAATAGCATCCTTGTGGCTGAGTTACGCCAATTGAGGCTGGAGAATGAATGCTTGACAAAGGAGCTCTCAAATTGCACAGCAGTCTATCAAGAGCTCCAGACTGCCTTTGGTGCCAGTGAGGCAGCAAATCAGCAGATGAAGGAAACCAATGCAGCTTTGGAGCGGCAGGTGCAAGAACTCAAAGGACTGCTGCAGTCATATTGGAGTACTGGTGTTGGGCTGTTGATTTCGCAAGTGCGGGAGGATGGTGCCAAGTTTATGCATGAAGGGCAGAATGGGTATGATGAGGGGCAACCTCCAATGGATCTTGAGGCTGCCAAAGGCCTGTTAGTTGCTTTGCAGGAGTTCCCAATCTACATGACCTACTGCAACAAAGAGTTGCGTTATGTGTGGATTAGTCGCACGATCAAAGGCACTCGTCCAGTGGTAAGCATCCAAATTCCCTTCTTTTTTGCACTCTTGTGTTTGCAAAGTATAGGTCAGGACAGAGGCTACATCCCTCCAGGAGTCAGCAGGTAAGCCATTGTTACCAGCACATGACACCTGGCTGCAAGCTGACTTTTGAGTCTGTTTACTAGCTCTGATATAGCCTGTATGCTTTCAATGTTGCTTTGAGCCACCATGTAGCACTGGGATTTGCACCCTTCAAATCTTGGATGATAACTAAATGAGTAAAACATCAGAGTGCTTTACCTTTCTGGAAAGTCTTGAGACTTTTTCACCCCTTGAAGAAAACAGGGATTGGTAACTTAGGAAATGATTTTTTATTTTTGTAGGACCTTATTGGGAAGAGGGATGATGAGGCTTTACCTATGGAGAATGAAGGTGTGAAGGAATTCTTCAACATGAAAGTACAAGCTCTGGAAAAGCTACAGACACAGGTAAGGTCTGCAGGCCATATATCACCTCTGACCTAACTACAGGGTGCTTCTATGCATGACAATGCATAGTGCTGTAAATTTTATGTATTGAATCCTGGTTAAATACACTTCTGAAAACACCTTACAGCTCTGAGGCAAAGTGCCCTCACCTCCCTTTCTATTGGACTCTATCCTGCCATACTGCAACTTTTGATACGTTCGAGTATGTAGTACTCTGCATTATCTCCTCTGTATCACCATTACTGTGCCTGTGACAGTCTTCTTGAGCTACATCAGGTGGTTTTTTGCCCTTCTCCCTGAGGAAAATCTTTTCCAACTCTTCATGGTTATGTGTTCTGTTCTAAGAGGGTTGATGTGCTCACCTGAGTGCAGATTGGAGAGTTGACAATTGATTATCCTCTTATTGGCCGCATGTCTTGGATGGTGACATGCAAACCTCATCTAAGTGACAGTGGAGAGGTACTTGGGGTCTCGACAGCAAGTATTGATATAACTGAAAAGGTTTCATCTCTGCAACCTGAAAAACTCTTACAAGAAATGTAAACTCATTGGCTCCTGGCCCTACAGCTGCACATGGTAGGGTTTTATTTTTAAATCTCAGGAATGTTATTACACAGTAAGGCTTCATCCACAAAATTTATTTCAAGACTGAACACACCAGTGAAGCTGCAATTTTTGCTAAGAGCTAAGAGGGGTGAAGAGGATGTTACAATGTTTTCTGCATGCACAATTGGATTGTTATACCAATGTGATTCAGCATTTTGTCCACAGGTTGAAGTGAGCAAACGGTTATCAAAAATGCATGCACAGATGGTAGAGGGGAAGGCAACAGAAGGAGAGTTACGGCGGACTGTTCAACTCACAGGTGTGGCCAGTGATGTGACCCTTCTTCTGTTCACCAGTTTTGTGCTGGTATCAAGTGCTGTCAGCAGCACTGGTTTTTTGTACATCATACTATTGGCTTCCTAAGACCTGTCAGCTTCAAAATGTTGCTGGTTGTACTGTGACCTTGTGTGCATGTTGGTTCTGGGTGTTGTATGTGTTCGAATATCAATGACAAACTTCAGGAAATGTGAGAAAGGTCCTTTGGTGTCTTTGAAGGATATGAAAATGTACCTAATTTGCAGACCTGTCTCAGTTCCACATTATTCATCTCGTAGGCAGTGATATTGTCTATTGGCTGGGTGATGACTTGAACACCTGCAGTATGGTACAAATTGGGTAGCAATCTGCTGGGTCAATAGCTCAAATGACCAGGTTGATCCCCAGTTTATTGCCCACCCCAACATAAAAAAATTAGCTAACTAGCATCCCTTAAAGATGGAAGAACTTAGCCAAAATGGTTCTTGCAGAACTCTTAAATTCAGGTGAACTAAACCCATAACCTGGTGGTACCATAATCGAAAGATTGGTTGCTGGTTTGATTTGGATTAGTTTTTGCAAATGATTTTCCGGTGGCGGGCTTGCTGGATTGAAGAGGAGGCAATTCGAGCCAAGAATATGTTCCTGGCAATAATGTCACATGAGATTCGGACACCCTTGAATGGTCTACTAGGGATGTCGGAGGCATTAGCTGCATCAGATTTAACTCCAGACCAGCGGGAGCTTGTCAATGCAATGCTGTCATCTGGTGTCATCATTGCTGACATCTTGGGTGATATTCTTGACCTTGCGAGTGTAGAATCTGGTATTCAGCTTTTCACTCCATTTGTCACACCCCTTGTCATTCTTGCTCTGGAAATGGCCTCTAGTATTTTTGTAAAGATATATTGAAATTTATTGGTTTCAAACAACGCCAGGGGTTTGGGGTACAGCAATGAGAATATGGAAATTGCTGCCTGCTCTGGTAACTTGAATTCATGTCTGTTGGAACCTTTGAACTTCCAGCCTTGCTCTGGAAAGTTTGAAGTTTCTGTTGACCAGCGACTGCTCTAACTACTTACAAAACTATAATTAGTTTTGGTAAAATCTACTCATTAATGGCAATCAATGAAGTATCTGTGTTGTGATTAAAGGTGCAATGGAGCTTGAGGAGACACCATTTAGCCCAGCTGAGGTAGTGCAAGACATTCTAAAAATGGCCTTAGCAGCCACACGAGAGAAGGGCATCACGGTTCAAGCAGAAGTTGACAACAATGTTCCAAAGAAGGTGAGTATGAGTTCTGTTCATTTTTATCCCATGATCATCACCTGAGGTGTGGGATGATTTCAGTCAGAATTCAAATTGCATCCAGGCAATAGCCTTGTGTTCCCATTGGTTATGAGAATCAAATCCCATCGTGCATATCATGTGTTTGACAAGTGGTAATCAATCCAGCTACCAGCGGTTTCATGTGAAGCCATGGGGCTTCTATGTATATGTGGGAAGATCAACTAATAAAACAGGAATCGGTGGGTTTGAAATATTTTGACCAATCAGGTTGTCAGTGACAAGCTTCGGATTCGGCAGATTATGAAATACCTTGTCCTCAATGCCATCAAATTCACTCAGAAGGGTGGTGTCTGGATCCACTTGGGTGTTGAAGGCCTTGATGCATCTAGTGGACAAACCTCTTCCAAAGAAGCAGAGACCAACAACTTGGGGGATGAAAGTCAGAGTATTTTGAGTGGGATGTTGGATGCAGTGGATGGACAAGAAAGTTTTGAACTGGAACAAAGAAATGATGTCTCAAACCCAGGTATGGGTAAGGGAAAGGATTCTCCAAGGGGTGCAGACTCTGAAAAGAGTTTCAATTTGAGTGTGCAAACCCTACTTTGGTGTGAGATCAAAGACACTGGTGTTGGCATTCCCCAGGAGGTATGGAACTCTGGCCCCACACTGCTGCCCCCCTTACTGACTGAGTAAATGTTGGTACTTCTAGTAGGATTTAAGCCCATCAAAAAATGTGAAATTTTGCATGCTGCAAATGTATCCACTCCAATAGCTCAACTTGAATTGCTGAATCTGACTTCGGCAAAAGCGATATTATTCACAAGTGGTAATAGTGTCAAATTTTCCGAACTGATGAATTGTGTTTTAAGTTTCGGAACCATTCATCTGGCTTGGGTGCAGTCATTTGCCACACTCTTTGACACATTCACTCAAGTGGATCAGAGTAGCACCAGGAATTTTGGGGGCACAGGATTGGGCTTGGCCATCTGCAAGCAGGTACTGCATTCCTCCATTTGACACTTTTGTGAGTTAATGAAGGTCCATGTTAGACACCACAGGTGATTCCAAAAGAGGAATTCTATGTGCTTCTGGGTAAAGGGCCACGAGGAAGAAGATCTGCTTAAACTGTTGAGAGGTTAAAACCCATTAAGAACTGAGCTCAAACTGAGAACACTGCCCTATTGGCAGTCAATTATAGTCTAGGAGGTGGGTAGTCAAGTAGGTTATGGAAGCATTTCCTTATTTTCCAAGATGGTCATCCTGCTCTAACTCACTTCTTTGGAACTGAGTTGAACACAGTATTTGTCCATCAATTGATCATTTCCTTAGAATGCATATCTTCACATAAATGGTAGGACCTTTCTCAGGTGCATGTCCAGTGGGATGTAGTTTGTCCACCTTTGAGCTTTTGAGAAATTATTGCTTTGATTGAACCTGTGTTTGTCTCCCTGCATTAACAGTTGGTGGAGCTAATGGGCGGCCAATTGACAGTGACCAGCATGGTTGGAAAGGGGTCAACATTCAGGTTCACTGTTCTTTGCAAAGTGATCCAGGAAGGACATAGCTCTTTCAAAGAGAGCTCTGTGGTGCCGAGAATGGATCCTGAGGATGCAATGCCACCCAATGACTCACCATTTACATCATCAAGCCCACAAACCACCCCTGATGAGCAGATTTGCAAACCATTGGTCCGGAACCCAAGTTTGAAACCACCACGGATCCTTCTTGCAGAAGACAACAAGGTGAATGTCATGGTTGCAATATCAATGCTCAAGAGGCTCGGCTTGACAACTCAAGTTGTTGCCAATGGTATCGAAGCCCTGAAAGCTATCCAACGGGAGAAGTATGACCTAGTGTTATTGGACATTTGTATGCCACTGATGGATGGCCTGCAAGTAGCACTTGCAATACGGTATTATGAAGAAACAGGGGAATGGCCCAAGTGTGATCTGCGCAACTTTTTTGAAAACGCTTCGCCATCAATGCTGGATAAGAAAGCTGAGACTCCACAGGGGGGCATGATGGCTGTGCAAGCATCAAGAGAGAAGAAGTTGGCCACTGCCCTGGAAGGATTGACTCGTAAAACATTGGACGGGACCCGGCGGTTACCCATTGTGGCTGTGACAGCCAATGCTCTGCGCTCAGATGTTGAACAATACTATGCTCACGGCATGGATGCCTTTATTGCAAAGCCCGTCATCTTCCAAAATCTCCGAGAAACACTTGCCAAGTATTTGCCAATCCCCTCATCACGGCCAGCAGCTTCTTCTCATACTTCTCACAAGGCACCACCTGTGGTGGACTCAACTGAAAGCAAGGAGACAGATGCAGACTGAAACAGGAGAAACCACTTCAAATTTCTGCTATATACAAATTCATCAGCTGTTTCATTCCTGAGAGAAGGAATCCATTACAGATTCTGTACCAGGTATGTGACCCTGGTGCACAAACAGAATTTGGTGCTTTCTCTATTCCAAATCCTGACTCTGATTTGGTTGACCTCAAGTTTGCTATAGATGGTAAAATGACTGCTTCTTCATTTGCCATGCTTGGCTTGTTCCTAGGGTGTTTTTCATGCATGAACCCCATCTTTTACGTTGAACATTAAGAAAAGCAGATAAATATCCCCAGGACTTTGCTTGGGAGAGAATGGTAGGTGGGGAATGCACACAAGGCAGAATGGATTGATCAGGGTGGTGGGTTTTAAACAGACTGACAAGAACCTGGCTCCACCAAAGCAGAAAAGCCCACTGAGAATACACAGACTATATTGCTGCTGCTTGGGCTTTCGATGATGTCACTAAAATTCTTTCTATCATATTCCACTTTTGCAGTGGATAATTGTATTCATGTGTTTGCATGGCTTGTCTTTTTGTAATAAGGTTCATAACTTCATCATTTTATCCAGTCTTTTACCTTTGACCCAGTTGGGGTGGCTAAATAGTTGTGTTTGTTGTTTTTGTGTTGTCATGAGACTGAGTCTTCCTGTTGCTTCCAGAAATGTGACAGAAACTCCAGATGCAGATTTTGTATAATTCTTTGCCCAAGTTTTGGGCAGATTATTACAAACTTATCTATACTCACTGTCAGGAGCTGATGAAGGTAGTGAAAAGTCATGGCAGCTTGTCATTGTTCTTCGTGTGCTAAGAAGTGTTCAATCCCCTGCCCATTATGTTGGGTACGGCACCAGGGGAGCCTGTAAGGGTGAGCTAGGCAATGTAACCAACATAAGGGGCAAGGGTGAGACCATTCCATTACATAAAGGTCTGGGGTGGTAGATTCAACAATTTATGAACCAATTCATGTTTAACAGACATTCGGTCACTATGACAAGTGTATGATCTTCACCAGAAGATCATGTCATGTAATATGGTTAAGAAAATAATCTGCCATCCCAGATGAAGGTGAAGGCCTGGCAGTTTGAGAGAGAGTATCATAAGGTTATGACCAGTTTTGTGCAGGTATTTGATTCTGTCAATAACCCCCGGTTTCAGTTTTTTGAAATTTTAAAATCAAAGAACTGCTGGTTCTGGTGTTTTGAGAGAAAAAATCAGAATTGAAGAGCCACTGGTTCTGGTTGTTTCAAACACTGAAAGAACCTGTGAATTATGAAAGAACTGATGGAGAACCATAGGTTTCTGGGTGGTTCTTTCTTCTTCTTCCTCTTCTTCTTTGAGAATGATGGTCATATATGAGAACTGATTCTTTGTGTTTTTTCAAACAGTGGTTCTGATATCAAGAACTTTCCTGATAATCAGTGGAGGCTTATTGCCAGTTTTGCTACCTGCACAACACTGGTTATGACTGCACTTAGTATTGTGTTACCTTCAAAGTGTTTGAAGGTGGAGATTTTTCTTCTATCTTGTAGATACGTGTACATTTGGTTGTTGGATGTTCTTTCTGGATACTCATCAAGTTTGATTGATGAGGGCCAGAATATGGAACTGGGAGTTTGCACTATAAAAGCTGAGCGGCCCTCATCATAGTCATTCCATCATGCATGGTGATACAATGAGCAAGTCGGAGCCTTGTTTTGCAGGTATAACTAGTTTACTCTGGAAACACAGTACAAGCTTTGTTGTGGGAGTTAAGTACAAAGCTAATTATTTGGAAGACAAATCCTACATTATGTTTTTTGTCGCTCTCTTCATTTTTCTGATCCTTTAAGCCCGCCTTCTTCTTTAAGCTCGCCTTCTTCTTTTCATCAATTCATGAATAGGTTTATAAATGACATACCAATTCAATTAGGCAAATCAAAACGGTTTTGTGCCTTTGATCACCAATTAGGTTTTTGGCAGATTCATCATATGGCATCCAATGGTGTGAAAATATTGGCTATAGTAATAGAGAAAATTTTGATTCTTTAGAATGTGTTGCCTATTGAGATGAAAATTTTCCATGAATACATTTTGGGGCTGCAACCAATACAGAAAAGTTGTTGCTCTACATGTCTTGTTGCTGGTTAATAATAGATCTTTCTTGGGATGCTAGTCAATAATGCAACATTAAAAAATTGAAAAAAAGAAAGAGTCATTGATCAAAAATACAAAGTAAAATCAAAGTTATTTTTAAATTTACATATCCTTCAAACAAGGACCGATGTTAGAGCTTTTCTAGGGTTAATATGATACCATCATAGCTGTGTAAAAGGTTATGCAACTATTAATTGTATCTTTGTTTGAGTAGTTTTCTAAAACTTGACTAATTTGTTGTTGCATGCTTTTAAGGGTTTAAGGGTTTAGGGTTTAGGGTTCTCTTTTGAAGAGATGTTTGGTGTAGACACTTTTCTTAACCAACCTAGTTTTTGCAAGCTATTTTACGGAGGTCATATTTTTGTCCACTAAAAGTGTAACAACAATTTTGTTACAAAAGGAAAGGTGAAATTAGAAGGTGATAACATATGTAATCAAGGTTTATCTGTAGTGCAAATGAAATTTTCACCGAATGAATGAGATTATTATGTCTTGATTGAAGGAATTTAATTCATGTCGAGAGAATTTTGCATCAACAAATTTCATTTTTAAAGACTAATAATGTGGCATTGGAATGGCCAACAATTACCATGGTACATGGGCCAATTCAATAGTCCATTGTCAAATATTTAATTAATTTTTGAAAACTCAATTCAACACCTTTTTTAATATTTTTTTATTTTACAAAAGTTGAGATATTAATAAGCATATCAACATAGGTTGAATGTTAATTAGCTAAAATCCAACACCCATTACACTCTCTTGAAATTAACAAGTATTGAATAGTTGACCTTCAGAGCAGTGAAAGAGTCATTATTTTCTTTTTCATTGGGTGAGTATTAAATAATTAAGCTTAAGGTCAATTTCCACATGGAGAAATAAATTATTTATTTATTTATCAAAAAATTCACAAATTATTTTTTTCATGATCTATTATGATATTGTCATATGAGAAGTGAAATTATTCAGATTGTAGCTTGTGAAAATTTGATAGTTTTCAACACCTCAATTTCATATTGTAATGTTTTTTTTGTTATTTTAAGGATTATTTAATGATGAAGCTAGCCTTAAGGTAAAGTAGTCGGAAACTAGCACTTTCGTGAAGTTAAGAAGGATTGAGTATTGTATTTTTAGAGTAGTGACAAAGTCATTATTACTCTCTTTCATCAACTACCCACTTTTTCATGTGCACATACTACACGATCACTTAATTCTTTGTGAAAGAAGTAGACAAGATTCATTGAATGGGGAAAAGAAGAAAATATTTATTTATAAAAAACTTTCAACATAGTTTTTGGGCATTTATGATTTTAATTAATATATGTCATGTGCATATGGAAGGAGACATTGATGTGTTGTGAACCTTCAAAAAATTCACCATGGAGGTTCAAGACACTACAATGTTCATGTATTCAAATTTTTAGAATCTTTTGGAAGATCTTGAGGATGTTGAAGATTAATACAAAAACCCAAGAATTGAAATTGGTTATATGCAAGCCATGTGGTCAAAAAAATGGATGGCAAAGATTGAAAAACGTGGATGGCAAATTTGTGGAACATGTTTCACATGCTATGGTATAAATGACCAAATTTCGGCTCATGATGTAATGAAAAAACAATTAACCCACCCATTGTAACAACTAAAAGTGTTAATCAAAAGGATAAATCATTAGTGAATTTCAAAATCCTCTTGCACATGAAAAGGATGTATAGAATGAAGTAAGTTGCCAACCAATAATGGCACATGCATTAACAAGCAAGAAAACCATACAAGTGATTTTCACATTATTAGCATTAGAAAATGATTTTCAAGCACATAGAATGGTCGATGTTGATAAATATTTGATATGATCACACAAATATAAAATAAATGAAAAGTGGAATTCAATTAAGAACATGGGCATTTGGTGTGATATTACATGTTTAACATTTTGTGGGAGGAATATGTTTTCTAAGACTAATCAATAGACCATTAGAAATAATAAAAGTATTTGAATTATTCTTGGAATGGGGAGCATCTTTATAGCAAGGGACTCATGTTACTTAGGCTAGAAGACATGTTTACATGGTATCATCATAAAAGAGATGGATAATGAGATTGGACACTTTAATAAACAAAATCACTAGTTACCATCAATAAAGAATTATTTTGGCATTACATGATAAACATGGTAATGAATGGCATGGGGATATATCAATAGCAAATTGGCATGAGGCAATGTATTAACTACAATAGTCCTATTTTATAATTCATTCCATTTGAGTAAAACATGCACTATTATGTGAAAATGGGGTTGAAGCATGAGTTAGTTTTAAATTAGCTTTTAAAACTTTTGAATACGAATGAAATAAAATCAACTTCACCCCTACAAGGGAAAGGGGTGTCAACAATTATAATATTGTACAAAATAATGTTTAAACTTTTGTCATGTTGGATGTTATTCCACCTTCATTATTTAGTAATTGATATACATTGTCAACACAATGGTCATGGTTAATGAATAGTAAGCAAAACCCAATGTGAACATGTCTAAAAAGGTTACATATAGCAAAAGTGAGGGTGGCTTCACTCCCAAGTGATGTTATTGTGATAGTTAAGCCATTAACTAAGGTGAAATAGGGGGTAACTTATCCCAACAAGGGGTTAAGGAATAAGTTTCAAGTTTGAACGAGAATCTATTTTTTAAAATTTCGTTCAATACAATGATGTAAAGTTTAAGTGCAAAAAACAACTTCTTGAAGGTGGTGATGGCACAAAGTGCATGACAACATGAAATAATGGGGGCATTTTTGAAAACAATATAACATGGAATGGAGGAAGCAATTAACATCATGGAAAGATGCATAATTGCATTAAAAAATAAATTTTATTGTTGAAATCTTTTGTCCATTTTGGATTATTTTCAAAATTCATCTTTGATTTTAAGACATTAAAAAGCTAGGAGGTGATCTTTTGGAGGTAAATGAAGCTTATAAAATTATACTAGATTTGGAAAAAATGGTTGTTCAATGAAGGAATTTAAAAAGTAGGACTTGTAAGAATATTGAAGAGAAAAATGAGTTGAAAACTTTCATGTTTCCCTCATAATCACATAATTCACATAAACCAAACAAAAAGGCAGTTAATGTAGTTGAAAGCAAAATTGAAGGATAGTCATAAATACCCATTGAACTAATCATAACCTAGCCTTGGAGAAAGCACTAGCCACCTTCCTTTTTATAATATACAATTGATCATGGGGGCAACATCTCAATAATAATTTTTGGATTTGTTACAACACACATTCTCAATTTTGGGACACTTTTGAAATTTCAAATAGTCGTAAACTTATAAATTGTAATAGACACAATAAAAAATGGACATGTGACCTCATTTTTTTATAGCCCTTGAAAAGATCTTTCCAATGTTGTATCAAGCTACCTATTTAGATGTTATTTGCTTCTTCAAACACATGACACTTACAAACATTTTAGAAAACATTCATGACATTTTTGTCACAATTCTTCAAACCTTTCTACAAGTTGTAAACAACTTTGTTTTCAAGAACCTTTGAATGATTCAAGATCATTAATTTTGACAAGGTTTGATATTTGAAACCTTATTTTGAAAATATGAGACTCTTCACCCCAAAAAAAAAATTTTGACTTGAGATCTCGAAAAGTTTTTTTTAAACTCCCACACATGTTCCATTTTGTGCGGGAAGGTGTTTCACCCTTGTCAATTCACATCATGTTTCAAGCTTAAATTCAATCAAAAAATTTATTTTCCTTTGTCATAATATTAGAAATGCCAATATTGGATATGGTCACATGATGAATGGAGTTAATTCACATGGATTTCCATCCATGACTTTGTAATCCATTCACAGTTCATTTGTAGTTAATTTATAATGCATTTATAATTAATTCATAGTTCACTCTTAAATAACTTATAGTTATATCCTAATTCATTCTCAAATAACTTTTAGTTCACCCACTAGTTCTTCTAATCCATTCTTAGTTAACTTTTAGTTAATTCATAGTTCATTTTTAATGAAGTTCTAGTTAATTCCTAATTCATTTGTAGTTAGGAAACCTTTTAAGAAGTTTATTGATTGGTGAGCACATGGAAACCTCCATGGAAATTTCTTTGAACTAGGTCCCCGAAAAGGTATAAGTAAAAATAAGTCTTCCTTTAATATGTTCAACACTAATACAATGTACAATCTTGTTCCATAGCTTAGTTTTATTTTTTTTATGTTTACATTTTCATGTTTTATCACAATAAAAATTTGTTTGCATTTTTGTTTGCACACTTCATGTTCTTATTTTTTGTTTATTACGGTTTTTTTTTGCTCTATATGTTATATGTTTGAATTTAAATTTAAGTTTGTCTTTTCATTATTCATTTTCATAGTTCTCATGCTCATGACACATATAATAAGAAACATTTCCTTGTTTTTCGTGAGAATCACATGAGCCCAACTTAGGGTTGCAACAATAGTTCATTTAAATATATATATATAAACAAATGTATAACAACCCATTATCTTTAATTTGATGAGTTCATTAACTTAAAAATCTAATTACTTTGCAACATAATCTTATCATTATTATTCCATGATTCAAATTTTGGGTACATCTTTGTATACCATATTTGTCAATGATGTTGGGTGCTAAATAATTCTTAAGTGGTTAAATATAATAATAATAAATAAACAAAATTTGGCTTGAATTTGTTTAATTTTTCAATACTTGACCCTTGAACATGCTAAATATGAGAAATAATACAAGGCACAACATTACCATTGTGCAAATTCAAAAATGTTATGAACCTCTTTGTACTTGTATTTGATTCTCAAAATTTTGAAATTAATTATTAGAAAAGTCATGCCCATATTATTTAATAATTGATTGTGTGGGAAACAATTGTCAATTATTAGTGATAGGTATGATGTATTTTTCTTTATTCATGTTATAATAAAAAAAAGGATTATAATCAAACATATTTACTTATAGATACTTTTAACACTTGTGATAACTATTATTATGATTGTGATAATTGAAAATTCACTTCACAATACCATTTTTTACTAAGCTAAATTATGTTCCCATTCATAAACATTTTACATAAAAGATGTATCAACATATAGGTATGAATAAATATTTATTTTAGTAGTGACCATTAGGCTTGGGTGATTTTTAAAGTTTAATCCAAATGAATATGTTATTACAACTTACCATATATACTTTTTAATGTGTATTTTGCATGATGAGCTCCCAAGTTCCTAGTTAGACCCAAGTTGGGTCTAAGTTACTCAACAACAGAATTGTGAGGAACTCGGGGCACATTCCCAGCTCTTAGTACTAGAAGAGGTAGAGGGGTGTGCTGAAGCTCCAGGATGGGACTAGGAAGAGTGACAAGTTATTCACTTACTCGAACCTACATCAAACCAACCAACAAATTGGTTAATTCACTTTCTGGAACACCCTTGGTGCTAGGACAAACCACGGGCAACTTTGGACTCACTTAACTCACCACGGCCCCGGACTCGGGGGAAGCCACCACCTTCCCCCATATAGTATACTCTATGCCTCTCCGCGGCACCCACATCCGAATGGCTTTTTGTCTCGGGACTCCCAAGGAGGAGTTCCGAAACTATCCCGGTTTAGACTCTCGGGACTTTGCAAGGTCATAACTTTTTGCTCAAACCTCCGATTGGGATGAGGTCTAAAGCAAACTTGTAGCTCTCCTCAAGAGCTTTTCAACGGTCTATCACACTTCACCTGCACACACCGGGGTCGAGTCGGTTCTTGACTTTTAATGGTCGGGACTCAAACTGCCAATTTGACTATTGGCCCTTTTTTTTGCCATAACTTGTGTTGCAGATATTCAAATGGCCCATATGAGCCCATTTTAGACATCTAAACTTTGATAGCTTTCCAATGATATAAAGAACACTCCAATGCAAGGTGTTTTGACCCCTGCAATCAAACTCTGAGGTTTTGGGAGTCCCAAAGGACTCCCAAGTCCCAATTTCAGGAGTGTGAGTTTCATCCTCACACTTCCTTCATAGTAAGGTGGCGACATTACATGCATTTATGCATTTTTCACATACAGTTCAATATTTTTAATTTAAGAAAAATGGAATTTAATTTTGGTATGTTTATTATAACATCATGCCCTAGATTTGTAACTTGTAATATTGTAGTTTGTTATTTGGAAAAGATATAATTTTGCTTTACATTATAATAGTTTCAAGTTTTGTTGTCCAAAGTATGGAATGTTCATCACAACAATATACAACAAGCTTTATAAAATTTTAGATTAACAAACATGGTTGGAGATTATGAAACTTTGAAACAATTCAATTATTGGTTGAATTGATATGATGAAAAAGAAAAAAATTCAAGAAATCTTATTCCTTATAAAACACCAACATCATAATGTGAACATTCAATAATAACTTGCATGGTTGGAAATTGAAAACACTATGGTTTAGTATATGGTTTCAAATTTGTAATCTTCTTTAAATTTGTAAATTTTTTAGTTTTTTGGAATATTTTACAATCATAAACCATTTAACAAAAAATGTGATGTGTTCCCAAAGGCTTGCCATAAAATATCATGTGGTTTTTAGTTGTTTCTTTAAGGCAAAAGGGCATGTTAGATTCACTATTGGTACAATATGTAATATAATGTGTTGTGAAAGACTTTTAAGCCTTGGGCACAATACTTAGCTCCTTGTGAGGGCAAAATAGTTGAACACAAGCTTCAAAATAAGACTAGGACAATGCAGTTCATGTTCACCTTCCTTTCACATTGACTACACAATCCAATACAATAAAACACCTAGTGCAGTTAGAACCAAAATTAGGACATGAAACATCCACTAAACCACCTTGGATTCATCATGTCCTATATTTGGAGGAGGAACACTTTCCTCTATATTGCATGGTCTAGAACTCTCTATGGAACCTACATTAAAATGGAAAAGTCATGGGACTTTTGGGTAGCATTCTTGATTTTGGGACAAAAGTTTCTTAAAATTTCAAGTGACCATAGTTCCCAAGAAACCAAATCAAATTGAACATGTGACACCATTTTCTTATTGTCCTTGAAAGGATATTTCCAATGTTATCTCAACCTTTGATTCAAAAATGTTTTCCCCTACAAATTGCACTATGAATTTGTGTAACACATTTACAACATTCAAAAACATTTGTGAGATTTTTGTCCCAACATTTTAAATGACCATAATTTCTTGCCACTATGTTTTTTTAATAATGCAAGATCAACACCTTATAGCACACATTGAGACCTTTCCAACAAGCTAAAAATTGCACTACAACAAAAAGTGTCCTTGTACACCAAGTGATTTCACTGGATTTTGAGTGAATTCATTGGTTATAATGAATGCGACCTACTGGGAACATAGTGAAATCACTAGTCTAGTGAATGGAGACTAGTGAACTGCACTCACATTTTGTAGTAGTGTTGTTTGATTTTAAAAAGATTTGATCCCCACATTATGTTCTAAATATTTGGAATGTTTGAAGAATTTGAATTCTCAAAATAAAAGTTCAAAATCTTAGGAGTTGTGAGAGTGCCTACCTTTAACTCCCATGCATTTCTCTTGTGGTATGAAAATGTGTTGCATTTCATAACACTCGCACCATTACTCAAATTTGTCTAGGGCTTAATTTGATAAGAATCTTTCCAATTTTTTTTCATTTTGGAAAGGACATTTTTTTCTTCAATCTTGGAATTGGTCACAACCCAAGTCAAGGTTGTGACAAATGTTTTAAATAATGTTTCACAATGATGAAAAAATATGTAATCCATTTAACAAACATCAAGATTATGATTGTTTCCACCATATATTTTGCAATTTAAAACATTTAACTAATGAAAACACTTTATCAAAAATGAAATGTTGAAACTTCAAAATCAATGCGCCAAATAATATTGTAATTTATAAAGATTGACAAAGTTGTTGTAAGAAATTTGGTTTTACTTGTTGGTCATGAAATGACCTTGAATTTCATATTATTACATCATTTTGTCTTATGATAATTCTTTTTCTCCAATTGATCTTTTAGACTACAATATTAAGGACTTTTTTCATTTTTAAAAATTCAAAATCACCCCCTTGAATATGCATTTTCAAAACTTCCACATACATGGTTGCTGAAATATTTTTTCTTTTTTTATATCCATGGTTCATATCTTGCTTAAAAATCACATTTCTTTTGCAATAAGTTTACATAGATTGATTCCATAAACAACTCTTTAAAATTAATATTAAACAAAACAAATATTAAAAGAATTTTTTAAAATCCTCATTTGAAATTTGTTGATATCTATTGTCTAATTGACAAACCATTTATTCAAAACATGATGATCTAACCTTGTTTTCCTCCATTTTAAAATGTATAAACTTTGGGCACACTTGCTATAACAATAAACATGTCTCATTTCAAATAGTGAGAGGAAAAATTCTAATCTTATGTGATAATTTCATGTGTCTTTTGAAAAAATAAAAATGGAAGACATTTAAAAACATCATCTTTGAAACAAACCCATTTTGCTACTAAAATCTAGACATTCATATTACCTCTTACAAATATGATGTTTCCAAACTCAAATTCTAGTGCATAAATTTTTCTTAAAATGAGTTCTCACAAATCCTTTAAAAAGTCCACCTTCATCTTCTAATTATAAAACTTGTAAATATATAAATAATAATAATTATTAAAACTTGTTGTTATCAAGTTTGTTGATGTGCACATACTTCAAAACTAGATGCCATGATTGACCTTTTAAAACAATGCAAAAAAATTCAACTTAATGACATCATACATGTGATAATATTACAATGTGATGTTTATTGCATGTCTAATGCAATATCATTACTACACATGTATGATGTCATAAAAAAAAACCTATATATATATATATATATATATATATATATATATATAAGGCTGGAAATCCATCCACAAAAAGTATAAGGCATGTTGAAGCAAATTAAACACACCAAAGGAAAACCAAGATAATCAAAACAATAATAATGAAGTGGAAGACGTAATGCTAAAAGGGCATCCTCTACCATAAATTAGCTAGTGATGCAGGTGGTCTAATTGGTATGTGTGGAAGAAATGAAAAACTATGATTAAGCATGGTAGCCTTTTGAAGAATCGCAATGGTTTGTGCACCTTGTAAAATTAACGACATTTGTTGCTTATAATAAAATATAAGCATCAAAGGTACCAATGAAATTTGTTGATGGTGAACTATATCGGCATGTAAATAGGAAGTAAAAAAGGAATCAAAATGAGGATGGAGACAATCGTAAGTTTCTATTGCAAGGGGAATGAAATCATCTTTTGGCATGTTGTGTGTAGGATCATGCCTTGTCTTGAGTGACAACTGTTACTACATGTGTTATCGTCATTGAAGCACATTGCACCAAATTTGTACAAATTGGATCAATAATGATAATGTCCACCAAAGTTTGAAAATTGTCTCTAATGATGACAATATCCACTCATTTCTGTGTACAGTGAGGGAAAAAGTGGGAAACCTTTTTTCGCACGTGAGCTCCATTTTTCGACATGATAACTGCAATGATATCTCAAAGTGTATCATGGGTTGCAATGCATTCATTGTTGCACAGGTAATGTAGCAAATGGATATTCAAATCATCGATGGTATGACCACACCAACATCATGAAAAATGCACAATTGTAGGATGTGGTATATTGAGATGAATACAAAATGTTATAAGGAAATGGGTAGAGGACAAATGAAATGAAGGGGTGTTAAAATGAGCTAATAACCAAGCCCCTGCTACAAGACTTGCACATGAGTGGAAATGTGCTCGCACAACATCCGAAGGAACATTTGCTAGAAGTGAAGTAAATTTCTACTCATGTAGTTGGTCCATGAAAAAAAATTACATTTGAAGATAGATTTTTGAAAGGCAAGACATGTAATCAGATGACCTTAAATAACATCGCATGGGTATCGCATAGTGCGACCTAGAAGGGATAAATATCGGTTTTTTCATGTGCCATCGCAATAAGAAGAATAAGGTGATCATCTTATTGGAAATGAAAGATTAATGCATGAGCAATCAAAGCCCAACATCCTAAAAAGGTGGGGGTAGCATGTTGAACCACTAAGGGAAGGCCTAGCCCCCTTGAAGAAGTAAGGAAAATGATTTGACAATGAGCCAAATGGCCCACTATAATGCCAAAGGATCTTGACCCTAATAATGTTTCCAACATAATTATGGTAGGAACATCAAATTCGGTATAATGTTATAAGATACATGGTGATGGAAATACAATACGTTATAAATAGCTCAACCCCTAGGCATAACAAAGTGAAAGCATTGCAAAAGTTGCATGAAGATCTACAAGCATAGGAAGGTTAGCGATCGTGCTGAAGTCCTTTTGGAACATTTATGATATGAAGGATTCCACAAATGGCAAAGAACCCACTAGAGCACTTGGAATACAAAGACTGGACTTAGGTGTAAAAAAACCAAGAGAAAGTGATATAGATTGGTTTAACCCTTATGGAAACTGGGTTGTAATTTTGTTGGCTGCATTAAAAGTCCTAATGCTCCAAACTCCTCTTGTAACTGCAAAAAAACAAATAACACATTCAAGGTAGGACCAACCATGTACGTATCATTTGCCAACGAAGGAAAAACATAAGTAGCGTGGAATGCTGCAATAGGATGGAGAGTGCGAAGATGAGCAAGTGCAAAGAACACTCCTTTTAAAAGATCCCTTTGTTGTGTATTAAATTTGGATGACTATAAGATCCCTATGTTTAAAAGCCTTTGAGAAATATGGTGGAAATGGACATGTGTAAAACTGTCAAACAAATGAGAAAAGTTGATTCAAGGTGTCGATACAAAACCACAACTCTTGAAAAATGATTGTTTGAAATATTAAATTAAATGTGTTTCAAACATCCACCTCTAATACCATTCACTTTGCATGTAGATCCAACATAACTTTAACCCTATGAACCACTCTCTCACACCCACCCAACGTTGCGACCCCAAATTGGTGTGAATTAAAATGCTTTGCAAATGCATCCTTGAACTAAAAAATTAACTAAAAAATCTTTTAATTTAAATATCCATGCCCAAATACATAAAATTATATACAAAAATTAAATTAAAAAAAAACAAGGTAAATTGTTGATGATTACCCATCCAACAAATTAGTGACTTTTGAAATTCAACAACTAGATTTGAATGTGCCAAATATATTAGATTATGGAGAAAAACAAAAAAATAAAAATTGCTAATGATTTGCTATCAACAAATTAGTGGCTTTTAAACATTCAACAACTATATTTAAATTCTCCACACATATTAGATTATTGAAAATTGGAAAAATGGATTAGAAAAGGAAATTTTTTGAAAAAAACTTGGTAAGCTGCTGAAGATTACCTACCCAACAAATCAGTGGCTTTTTCAAAATTCAACAAATACACATATAAAATGTGCCTCTGTCTCCAGGTCTCTTCTTGGTTGCTTTTGAAACCCTAAACCCTAAAAATGGTCTGAATGAAGCTTCTTCCTCACTATGTCCTTGGGAGCTTGCGGGATCTTGTGCTGGAAAAGATGTGGGATTGTTCTGCGAGGAGCAGGTTGGAGAGCTTCGATCTTGCGGAGATTGTTGGTAACGAAAATCGGGAGATCAATCAATCAATCAATTTTTGGTGGTACGGCTTCCTTCACCCTCTTCTGTTTTTTTGCATGCAACGTCTCTGCCTCCAAAGGTTGTAACTTGTAACCCTAAGTTCTGATTAGATCCACGAGTTATGCAATCGTAGATTCTGAGCAGAAGATCCTTGAGACTTGCAAAGGTGAATATTTGTAGGGGGGGGGGAATGATGATGTGATGTGAGTGCATTTTTTTCCTCCACAAATAGTAAGCAAGTTTAGGGTAGAACCCTCCTCCTGCACTTTGTTCAAGAACCTTTGGATTCACTCTCAATTGTGGAACTTATACATGCCTGAACATGAAGTTCAGACCTCAACTGCAAAAATGCAGAACAGAATTGTGTGCACCAACAGCATAATCTGTGGGCCACCACCATGGCCTGTACGTCACATGGAAAAAAAGCCCCCTTCCACTGAAATCTGATTGCTGTTTTTCTGGACATCTCTTTGGTGGAAGTGGAACCTTGAGAATTGAGCATTTCAGTGGTGTATGTCTGCGGGGTTTTCAGGTTTATCATAGGCCAGGAGAAGATGGGGGCAGGTAATTTGGTGCAAATGTTGTGCAGTGTATATGTCTGAAGGCCATGACTACAATTGGAGGACCTGTACTCAGATCAGGATCATGCTGTGGAACCCACCACCATGTGAATTCAGCGGGTGGCAGGGGACCTCTGGTGGGAAAGAAGCTGAGGGAATATGCAACATTGGCTATAACCTTCCTGCACTTTGCAGACTTGGTAAGCATCAGGACAAATTTGGACAAACAGGTTTGTCTGTAGTAGGGGTCTTTCAAACCATAACCCTAGATGACAGATGCCATGAAGGGGTGTTGGGAGATGTAGCAAAGAATGGGATGTTGCTGGTGAAGGATGTGTGGAGGGAAATGAAGACCAATGAGCTTGTCAAGGTAGACTGCAAGAATTTCGACTTGAAGAAAATGTGGAGCCAAGCTAAACATCCTTGTATGTTGATCATCTGTTGTACGCTAGGGGTTAGAGTGTTGATCTCACTTGTATACTGGTAGCTAGCAATTTGATTCCAGGACCTGGATCACAAGACACTTCTGAAGATGAGGGAAGCATTTCTATCTGCAACTGATGACATCTTTGCAGGAAGTGGTCTCATGAATGCTAAGTTCTTTCAAGAAAGAACAATGTTTTGTTGAAAGACGGATTGAAACTTTCAGTCTGAAACTGATGAAACAGGATTGAGCTGCACTCTCTGAAGTGGTTTTGTTTGAGAAGAGCTACGAGATTCTGCATGAGGAAGAAATAGTTGAAACAGCCAATGACAATGAGTGCCCCATTCCACATGGAACTGCAACACCAGCAGGGATCTATTGGATCACATGATAATTAATAGCCACATTGATGGTGAGTGACAGACACCACACTAGGGATATTACTGAGAACACATCTGAGAGAATTGGTCCCTGGGTAGTGAAATTGTGCACCTGAAAAATGTCCAGAAAAGTGCCTGGAGATATTCTGTGGTCACACCATTTTCCACCGCATGTAGAAGCTGTAAAACACACTTGATTTGGAGGGCATGAAATGAAATGTGCGATGTGTATAAAAGTTGTAGGTGTAGAATATGTTGGTTGAGATAAGACAAATTGTCTCTTGGAGTTCTCTTGGGTTGGTGTCCTTGATGTTTTGTTGTCGGTAGATATAGACTACAAATTGTTGGGGTTAATTCCAGTGCACAGGAGGTAGTGTGCTACTTTGGTGCAGAAGTCCTGCTGCGCAATCCAGCTGTTTTGGTTTGTCTTGTTGAATTGCAGGTTTATGGTGCACATTTCTGTCTGTGTCTGTCACCTTGTTTGTCTGTTTTTAGTGCACTTCTGCTGCGGTGCTTTTTTTTTTGTGTGTACACTCTGTCTCTGTCTCTCTCAGCAGTTTGTTGTGCTATTTTATGCACAAAGAGTGGGACAAATTATCTGTCCTCCAGATTCCACTCTCCACAAACATCATCAGCTGATAAATGTGACATTGAATTCACATTCAACAGCAATTTCACACGAAGAAATTCAGTGATGAATCTGAAGTTGTAAACTTGTTTTGGGTGATTGAATCTGTTGCCAATGTGATGATGAAAAACTCTCCGATGATGAATTGGCATAAGAAAAAGTTTGATTCAAAATTTTTGTTGCTGATACAAACATCTAGACACAAATCACTCTGTCTCTAAAATCTCTCTCCAGAATTGGAGAATTGCAAGCAGCTCTCTCTTTCCCTCTGGCCCTCTCTCACTGTGTCTCCCTCCATCTCTTTCTCCATAATTGGAGAATATCCAGCAAGCAAGCAGATCTCTCTCTCTCTCTTCATCTCATTCCACAAAATTGGAGAAATTTCAGCAAGCAAGCAGGTCTCTCTCTCTCTCTTTCTCTCTCTTCTGTCATCTCTTTCCCCAAAAATTGGAGAATTTCCAGCAAGCAAGCAGGTCTCTCTCCCTCTCTCTCTCTTGCTCTCTCTTGCTTTCTCTTGCTCCTGTATTTCTCTCCATAATTGGAGAATTTTCAGCAAGCAAGAAGCAGCACAAAATGAATTGATCTGAAAGCCAAAAAAAAGAGCAACAGATTTTTCTGAAATTTTCCACTGCAGAGGCACGCCTTCCTCAGTCACTCAGTCGCGGGGATCGCGAACGGACATAATCTTTGACGAAATCCCCCCCCCTCCCCACCCCTGTCCGCGCCCTCCTCGTTCGTTCTCTCTGACACATTTTTGCGCGTAAGTGTTGTTCGTCGTCGTCGTCGTCCTTTTGACTTCCCTTGTGCGTGACTGTGTGTCTGTTACTGTGATCGCCGGATCGGTGTCTTCTCTTCCATTTAGGTTTAGGATTTTTCATTCGCAGCAGTAGCAGCAGCAGGGCAGCAGCAGCGGCTCCTCCGCCAAAAGTCCCCTCTTTTGCGTCGGCGCTGTGGGCGGCCGTAACAAAGCACGAGAAGCTCTACTAGTGGTTTCGCTGGTTTTGTTCTTCGTGGTTTTTTTGTGTCGGCTCTTGGTTTGTTTTCTTCCTGACCTTCTTGGATCGTGGCATGCTTGATTGCTTTGTTTTTGTGTTCTCTCTGCCGCTCCAATACTATCACGATTGCTGTTCCTCGGTGCTCCTTTCCTTTGCGCATTACTATCTTCTTCGGCGATCTTTGTGGAAAGTTCCGGAGACGACGATCTATGTGAGGAGGAGGAGGAGGAGGATTGTGAGGAGGTTGAACAGATGTTTGCCGGGGTTTACCGATCGTCGACACTTGCTTTGCAAATGCATGATGCTGTTTTGTAAATTTTGTTCCATCGCAGTGTAGGTCGTAGTAGTGGCAGCAGCATCTGTCATCGTCGTCTGCTGCTGCTGCTGCTAGCGGTGTCGCTGTTTGTGCGTGTTTCTGTTTTCTGATCATCTCTCCGATGATGGCTCCGAGCACCACAACGGTAGTAAGGCTTTCCGTGCAGATTCTATGTAATCTCAAACCATGGATGCTTTGAGGAGCGTCATCGACTCGGTTTTCCTTCTGGTCGGATTGTTTGCGTGTGCGCCACAGTAGTGAGGAGGTGTTGTAGTCGGCGAGGACTTTCTTCAGCTCCACAAGCGGTGTTGCAATGGATCTCCACTGCAGACATCCTTTTTCTCCGAAGTGTGGAGGAGCAAGCATCGTGTGCATAGATTGAGGAGAAGATCCAATTCCGAGTCATATCGGTATCTTTTGCAATTCAGGTGATGCGCGCATGCACTTGCCGACTGTATTGCTTGCTTGGATTGTTGTGTAGTGATGGTCAATCCGATTATTTTCTGATCTGAAAGATGATCGCTGTGCAGGGGGAGACACACACACAGAGCTTTTGCATGTCGTCGTATGTGTCTTTTGGACACCGATGAAGGCGCCGTGTTCTCGAGCTTAATAGAAAGCTTTCCCTATAGAGTTTGGAAAGTGAAACCCGTTGGAGAAAGTTGAGGAGAAATGGAACAGGATGATGAAGAATTCGAGCAGCTGCTATGCGAAATTCCGCATGCCACATCGACGAACACGGTGATCGATGTTCCCAGGGCGACTTCCGCTCCTCCGCATCTCGAAGAGCTGCAGCGGGTGCACGGATCGGAGGTAGAGGAAGGTCCGATTGGCATGCGTGAAGATGAGGCTCCTGTGAAACCCTTCATCGACATCCGTTGCGATGAGCATTACGAGAGCTTCTACAGGTCGTATGCAGGTGTGAAGAAGCTGCCACCTCCTATGGACAACCGTACCCTCTACAGTGACCTTCCTGTTCTCTCTCCCAAAGCTTCTGCTGGCAACCTCTCCCCTTTTCTTGCGAGACTTACTCTTGATGATACCCAGCGGAAGCAGCAGCGGCTGGATGTGCAGAGGAAGCAACATGTTCTTCAACAGCATCAGCTCACTTCTCAACAACAAGCACAGCAACAACAGCAGCAGCAGCAGCAGCAGCAGCGGGAGCCAACTCCAAGTTTCCAAGCACCTGGAGGAGCTCATGCCTATGGAGCACCTACCCAAAAGGATATTTCGTCCGACCCTCACATGACAACAGCAGGCTATGGAAACCTCAGCTTTGATGAAGGCAGCAACATTTTGTTGCAATCGTTTATTGATGATACGGGGGATACCAGAACTGTTAGCAATGGATCTTCTGGAGGCCTTGCTGGTCGTCCTCCTCTCTCTAATGGACATGGCCTTGCTGCTGAGTCTAATGGATTGTATTCACCTATGGATGCTTTTGGCACAGGATCTGCAGCTTCTTCTTATGATTTGTATGCATCTAGATCATCCCCCTCTCGGGATCTGTTTCAAGGTAAGTCCTTAGTGAGTATGAATGGGCTGGGTAATGGTAGCTATGATGGGATGACTGATTATTCAGATAACCCAACACAGGCTTTTAAGAAAGCGTTGAGACAGCAGAATTCCCTTGGGTCCTATGGGTCTGGAGGTGTCTCTCAGTATCAGCAGCAGCAGCAGCTGGAGGTTGTGGCAGCTACACTGCAGGCTGCAGCAAGAAATCAATCTGCAATTGCGTCTGGAAATGTTTTGCAGTCAGGCCGGTTACAAAAGCAAATTTCACTTGACTACAATGTTGCAGACTACTTTGAAGCTCAGCAGCTTGTTGAAGCTCAGGTTCAAGCACATGCAACTGCAATGGCAGCACAATATGCACATTTGGAGGAACAGCAACAACGTTTGTATATGCAGCAACAGGTCATTGAGCGGCAGAAGCAGATCCAGCTCCTTGCCAGCCTTCATGCGCAAGTCAATGGAATACCAGGTGGGGTCAATTACCCCAGTGGAAGCAGCACTTCCATGCGAGGCTCAAGGAACTCCTCTGAGCTGCAGCAGCAGCTTGGATTTGCTGCTACTAATGCTCAGCACAATCAAGCTTTGCAAAGGAAGTTGAAGCTGCAGCAAGCAGTTAACCCTGATGCTGTTTGGGGTCCAAATGCAGAAGTATCAGAGTTTGGGCTCTCTGACAATTCTCGGAGGCCCCCATCTGTTGGCAGTGTTTGCAGGTACTTCACCCAGGGTTATTGCAGTCGAGGTGATGCCTGCCCTTTCTTGCATACACCTTTGTATGGGTCCAAGGCAGTGTCCCATACTGCATCTCTACCTGTGAAGGAGGCTGCCCATTCCACTACTACATGTGATGGGAGGTTGCCTCCATATTTGGACAAGATTCTTCGTCGAAGCTCTCGAGCAATTCATCCTGAGAAGGCTAATTCCTTTGCTCCTGCATCAGGGATTCAAAGGGTAGGTGATGTGGTGTCAAATGGCCATGCTAATGGTCATGGACATGGCTATCCCAATGGTCATTTTTCTCCAGGATCAGGGCATGTTTCACCCACAGACCCCATTACACTTGCACACCCACAATCAAGGATCCAAGATCACATGGAGTTTGATGTTGGAAGGCTCATGGTGCCACACAACTTACAGCAACAGCAGCCTCCCAAGTACACCACAATTGAAGAGGTTGAGGGCCACATCTATCTCATAGCAAAAGATCAGCATGGGTGCAGGTTTTTGCAAAAGAAGTTTGATGAGGGAGGCCCTGAGGATGTGGAGAAGATTTTCCGTGAGATTATCAACCACATCACTGAGTTGATGAAAGATCCTTTTGGAAATTACTTGGTACAGAAGTTGCTTGAAGTTTGTGATGAAAACCAGCGCATGGAGATTCTGCGTTCTGTTACTGTGGGTGGGGAACTCGTCAGTATTTCCTTGAATATGCATGGGTAGGTGTGATTTCTGTGACAGATGAATGGCTCTGTGAGGCACCAAGGAGCATGTGATTTGAAGTATCCTCTGTCTGTCTTTTGTGGATGAAGCTAATTGTTGAAACTTATCATTCCTCCATTGCTTAACTCTGGACTTTTGGGGGTAATTGGTGCACCATTGGTCTGTGATTTTGAAATACATAATGGATGGTTGACAGTATACTAAGGGTCTAAGAGTGGGGATTTGCAAGCAACTCTCTGGGCATTTGTTTCAGCATGGTCTCAAAAAATACTCTTTGTAATGATGTTGAGATGCAGCTTGTGATGAGCTATGATGATGTTTAATCTCAGGAAGAAGATTATGAGGTTTGTCCTTCATGGCTACAATGTTAAGTGTTGAAGTTGCAGTGTAATTTATGGGTCTTGGTCACTGGAATGAATTTGAGTGCAATTTGTTGTTCTAAATGGCATTTAAACTGCAAGTTGCCCTAATGAAGCTTTTCATTCTACAGGACAAGAGCAGTGCAGAAGCTCATTGAGACACTGAAGTCACAAGAGCAGGTAGCCATGGTGATTGCAGCTCTTGCTGATGGTGTGGTTGAGTTAACCAAGGACTTGAATGGGAATCATGTGGTTCAGCGCTGTCTTCAGAAACTCAGCCATGAGGATAGCCAGGTATCAAGGTTCTGCAAGATTCATGATCTGTCACATTTGAGGATGTCATAATGGCCATTCATTGAGTTGGTAGTCAAATTTGCTATGAAGTCATTTCATATGTGCAGATTGTCACATTAGATGTCTGGAGGGAGCACATTCAAATCCTGGATTCTACTTTTGAACTGCATCATATCGTAAGCTTGACGAAGGCTAGGGTTTCTTAACTGGTTGGCATGGCAGTTCATATTTGATGCGGCTGCATTGCACTGTGTGGAGATAGCTACACATCGCCATGGGTGCTGTGTTATGCAGCGTTGTGTTGACTTTGCAGTAGATCATCAGAGGCAGCGGCTGGTGGCTGAAGTTGCTGCCAATGCTCTTTTTCTCTCACAAGATCCTTATGGGTATGTTTCAAGTTGAGCACAGAGTTGGAAATGACACAATAAGGAAATGGCAATATATTGAGGGTTCTGTTGTTTTGTTTAATCAGAGTCCTGTGTCCATGTGGTAGTGTCTCTTACACTCAAGTGTGTGGAACATGGAACATGAAAACATTGAAGAGTTCAATGGTTGTGTTCTTTATACACTTTCTGACCCACATTATACTGGGTTACAGGAACTATGTTGTGCAGTACATCTTGGATCTCAAAACAGCGTGGTCATCAACTGAGGTGATGTTGAGACTCGAAGGGAACTATGCATTCTTGTCCATGCAGAAGTTCAGCAGCAATGTTGTGGAGAAGTGCTTGAAGCTTGGAGTTGAGGAACCACGCGCCCGCCTAGTCCGGGAACTGATGACTAGTCCACATTTAGGCCAGCTACTTCAAGACCAGTATGCAAATTATGTCATCCAGTCTGCTCTTTCTGTGTGCAAGGTAAGCACTCCTGCTGTCTGGAAGACACTCTCTCATATTTGACTGTAATTTGCAGCACGTGTTTTGTCCAGGCCTGGGTTCTGAGCAATGGGCTTTGCTTCTTGCCCTCCCTCAAATCTCCCCAACTTCCTCCCAACTTTCATCTCTGGAGTTTCTCTCTCCTTGATTTGGTTCAACAAATTTTGGCTCCATGTGTAGAGTTCTCATGTATCTTTTGCTTTGATTTCAGCAGGGGGCTTTGCACACTGGGCTGGTGGATGCAATACGACCACATCTTCCTGCTTTGCGCAACAGCCCCTATGGAAAGCGGATTCTGTCACGCACAAATCCAAAGAAATGAATTGACTTGCCTGTGAAGTTTTGTGTCATCAGCAATTTACAAGCTTATTGACTATGGCAGAGGTGGATAAGAGGTTGGGCACTTTTTGGTAGAGGCGGTTTCCAGGTCAGCAGCGGTGGCATAGCTCGTTTGTTGGCACTCACTGTATGGACTAATTAGTTATCATTGTAGCTCAGGAGGATTGTACAAAATCAAGGGTATGAGGGGTCAGGCATTGAGGGCAGCAAGTTATTGTTTTTGAAAATGGAGTTGCAATGTCCAGTGAACTGTGTTTAGGGTGAGATTATGGGGGGTGGAGTGAAAAGAAAACACAGCCCTTTTAGTCAGATTATTCATGGGCTACCAGTACTGTGACCGTGCACCGAGACTTGCAAAGCAACTCTTGGAAGCTGGTGTGGAACTAACAGAATGCATGGTTATTCCTGCTCAAGATTGAAAGGGATGAAATCCATGTCAATGAAATATCAAAACAGACTTACAGGTTGTACAAGTTTACCTTCCTGCTTCTGTCAACTGTCAGGAATGTTAAATATGGAGAGCATAATCAAAACGGGTTATCGACTAGCCAGCTCAACTCTTATGCATTATACTGTTTAGGTCCTTTTCAATCTTACTCATTGTGATCATAGCCAGGTTGTGTACCATATGGCAATGCAATGATCAAGTTCACTGTAGCCAGGTTGTGCCTAGTGCTATCTATTTCCAGCTAGTACTACTGCCCAGAGGAAAAAGCTTGACGAGGTTTCAGTTAAAAATACAGTGGAAGCAAGAGGTGTGACCATGGTTTACTAGGGTCATGATTTTGAGGTTCTACTCTGTAACTTAATCTGCCAGTCTTGTAGCACATGACTTCTTTCTTTCATACTTCATGATTTTGGGAATGACTCTGACCTTTTCACTACTTCTCTTTGTGGGTCAGTTGATCTCTTGTGTTTGCTTTTTCAATTGTTTGAGGTACTTACTACTAACTGCAAAGCCTAATTGGTGTTTGAACTCCCCGTGTACATTGTACACCTTGTCCTGTGCTGCTGTGTCAGAAATGCGTGCCTGTGACCCAATCGGTTGGGCAATGGATGTCATGATGCTGCAATGGAGATCACTCTAGAAACAACTTGGCACACTGGAAGTGGAGAAGTGACCTGGTTTTGTACATGAAGAGGTTGTTCACTTTAGCCTTCAATTTCCTAACACTTGCTGAACCATGATGACAAAGAACCTAGATGGCCTCGAGGGTGCTGTTGTGGCGGTTGATTCCTGAGTTTATGGGACATGTTAAAGCCAACACTGCTGTCGAAAGAAAAGGTTGGTTTCAGATCTGATGGTTCTCTAACTGGCCTCAGATCAGTAAATGAAAATTCAGCTTTTGTGGGGGGAAAGAAATTATCATGACCAGAGAGGCTTCACTGGTACAGAAGCTTCTGCAATTGAATTACATCTATGAGGTGGAAGTAGGAGGATTTACAGGATAGCCTCCGAAGGTTTTTTCAGTTGTAGTTCATTAACACCAGAGATGTTTCACTACAATTTTCTTGCCAGGTCTCTGTAGAAGATGTCAATACATGTGGAACCAAAAGAGTTCATTCCACATGGAAGCAATCTCTAAGAGATTTAAGAACCAATTAACAACTGGTAGTTTCACTAGCCAAACCCTTTTTATTGGCTCTACCCACAGGAAAGAGACTCCGTATTGGTGTAGGATTTGGGCATAAAATTTTCACTTCAACTTGAATCAATGTATGAGTGACATCTGGGTATTATGTGTGCATCTGATGATGGATGTTCATGTTTCATAGAAGTATCCCCCATCTGGATGAGAAGATCCAGATCTAGCAAAATAAGTCTTTAGTTTGAAGATTGAGCTTGTGATAAATGATGAAAACTTGCCAAACGTCAGTAAAACAAAGCACCCAAAAAAGGGTGAAAAAAATAACAAGATGGAAGGACCCTAATCCAGGCAAAAAGAAGAAATCACCAACTAGAGTGGACCATGAGGGGAACATGAACAGATCAAGTACTCAAAACCCTTTTATCACAAGGAACATATGAGATAAGGAGTGGGGAGGAACACTTGAAAGAACACTTGGCCTAGAAGAAACCTCACTTATAGTAACAAAACACCTTGCAATAAAGGCCACATGTGTTCGCTATAACCCGACTCACATCCTTTGCTTGTGAAATGAATGTAAAACCAAAAGAGGAAGGCCTTCATAACCTTTTGTGCTCCATACCATGTTCACACATCGATGAATAACATTGTAAACCTACTAATGTAAAAACCCAAAGACCTTTATGGCTAGAACGATAAACTAGTCCATTGTGTATCAATCACGATAATGACTATCCTTGGCTTGAGCTGCAACTATAGCAACAACCCCACAAGATAGAGTTGCCCATGAAACCAAATATGTTCAAATGGGGTTAGCAATGACGATAAAACAACATTCGGGTGCCATTCATTGAAACCACAATGTTGACTCATTGATGCGAAGATTGAAAAATAAACAATGGAAGAACATGGGTCTACTCATATAAAACATGAAATCTTTCATCTATTGCAAAGGCATTTCACATAACATCATGGGAAACCATCTTTTCACCACCATGGGCAAAACTTGAAAGGTGGAACCGCATAGGGTCCAAAGGCTGACCACATATGCAATGTGACAAACCAGGGCTAATGGATGGGGGAGGCCCAACCGAATGCATAAAGCAATGGAAAAAACTTCTAAAATCAATAATAAAAAAGGATCATTTGACAAGCAAACAACCACACACCCGCATTTGGCCCCACATAAGATTTCAAGTGCATCTAATGCAAATCAAAAAGGCAAACAAAGATGATGCCAAAAAAAAAATGCTCATGTAATCTTTTTGAAATACTCTCTTGAAATCAATTTGTTCATCTTTCTACCAACTGCTCAAAAGGGGTATGCATGTCATCACCACTCGAAGAAGAAGCTCGCTCTAATGTCGACCTTAAATGGGCTTGAAAGGATAGTGAACTTGAACTATTCACTCCTATCATTTCTAATAAGAATAGACATGAGTCCAACAAAAACCTAGTGGCAATGACAAGGGTAACGAAAACCCAACTCCTTAGATAGGCCATTAGAGCTATTCCTTTTGCAAAAATCAAGTTTAACCCTCCATTAAAAATGCAGAGACAAATTTACCATTATGCTAAGGGAGCTTAAGGGCACTCAAAGGAACCTAGGCCCAAAAGCCATTCAAAAACTCCCAATAAAGTTTAATAAAAAATGAAAACTTAGTTTCGAAAATTTAAAATAATGGGAGAAATAATGAAGTAAATAGGAAGGCCTTTGAATGAAACATTGAAAGAGGATCCCGAATGCTACACGGACATCCTTTAACCTCGCGAGCACATCAACATGATGAACATCCTCATCCAAAACCTCCTACAAAAAGGATGAGGAAAAGGAATTTGAACTAAAAAGGATGCCTAGGATCCTAATGTCGTTGATAGGGCAACAAAAACTAGTTGGGAAGGCAAACCTAAAAGGCAAGCCAAAATGGGCCCAAATCGAACGTTTGCAAAATTGAACAACTAACCCCATAAAAGTCAACCGAGAGACAAAATGATCAAAGGCAAGGGAAACAACAAGGGCAAGGTCAAGGATATGGGTGTTGTCAACTAAGGAAAGGAAAAGACAAAAGGAAAATTGTTTGAAGAATAACACAAAACACAAAAATGAACGATTGCAAAGGGGTCATCTTGATGTGTGTTCATGGAAGAAGGATGATAAACAAATCTCTTGAGGGCAAGTGATGACTGAAAACAAAGGAAGCTGAAAGGCATAAAAGGAATAAACAAAGGGGAAAAGCTAAAACAATTGGCCTCCTTTCACTCAAAGTTTTTAGAAAATGGCTTTACGCAAGATAGTGTTGAAAACATTCATTACATCCATTTGAAACACCACCCAATCGGGGTGGACATCCAAAGCAGTTCGAATACCATGCACCACTATTTGATAAACATCATTAATAGTAACACCGAATTGATGCAGTGATAGGTGAAAAAACAACACATCCCAAAATTGTAGACATAAAGCCTTGCGAACCAACCAATAAAACATTTCACCCATTACACTTGGTCGAATGCCACCTAAGGGATTGGCTAAAGCTAAAAGCTTAGCAACACCAAAAATGCAAGCCATAGACTAAAGGATGCAGCTAGTGCCAATCACATGGGAATTCAATTGATGAAGTTGAATGAAACCACTAGTTGAATTTTTGAGGTTCAAAGAATCTCGAAAATGTTTGTAGATCATGCTTGATAGACTGCATGCTTACAAATGGGATATGCATAAGAAATTTAACTTAAGATAATCCATGAAAAGTTTAATTGAATGTCCAATAAGGAATTTGAATAGGGGGAATTCGAATTCAAAAGATGAAGGGCTTACAATGAGCAAACCATCTCTAATGATGTTGGAATTGAGGCAAAAAGGGCAAAAGCTTTAGTTGCATGTGTAAATTCTTTCACATGCCCGAGGGTTAAGCTCCGTCTTAACCAACATGAAGGGGGCACAACATGAACAAAAAGTAGAAAAGGTAAGGTTGGCAATAAAATTCGATCCAAAGACAAAGCCTCCACAAGTACATGTGCCCAAAAAAAAAACTTTATTTAAAGTTCTTCTTAGTCCTTGGACAAAAATTGTCAAAAACATGTCCTAATCTCCCTATGCCTAGATGCTCCACCACAAGAGGGAAGGATAAGATACCAGTGGGGGAACAACAAGAATAGGTGTTAAGCAGTCACAACAAATGAGTTTCAAGCTAGTCGATCCAAGGGAAGGAAAAAGGCAACTTGCACCTCTTGACACAAAACAAAAGGAATGTGCATGTATAACCAAGGTCAAGGAAAGCCCAAATGGAAGGCACTAAAGGATCTAGTGCCAAAATCCAAGCCCAAGTTGCTGCGGGTGGAAAAAGGGTTAAAGGTGTGACCAAGGAGTCAAAGGTGTTGTCAAAATGTAGAGTTCGAAAAACCAAACACTATTTCTCTTAATGAGGCATGCCACATTGTGAAAATAAAGTGTCACAACTAGAATAAAGGACGTTGCATTAAGCCCCACTTTTACCTTTAAGGGATGAAAAAAAGACACATTGGCCACATGTTCGAATAACCACACCCAAACTAGAAACATGTGGAGGCCCAAGAGCCAAAGGAGGTAGGGCTTCCATTGAGAAGCCCACCCACCTTAGGGAAACCCATAAGCCCAAAAAAAAGGGGGGCAACTTAAAAAACCACCCAAGGATAGCCCCACCCTTTAAGAAAAAAAAAAAGGTGTGACACGTAATTCCAAGAATGCATTGCACAAGCACCCTTGTATGACCAACGCCCTTTTGCAACTACTGCCTTTACCTACCATGCATTAGCTTTGGTGTTGCAATGAAGATAATGGTGATGGCAGGTCCAACCTTTTTTTTACTCCACATTGTTGTCATTTTTAAAAACCCACTTTCATTGTTCGTTTGTTGCCTATTGCCATCTTCTTTTTCTTATCAATCTTTCTTCTTTTCTTGTATTTTTGCCATCATCATCCATTGTTATTGTTCCATTTCCACTCCACACCATCATCATCTGCATTTTTCCTTGCTCCAACCAAAAATATCCTAAATTATGATGTTGCAGTGAGGACAATGGCTAGGGATACATCCTTTGTCACAAATTATCAAAGGTCCTCAACTAAGCTATGTAGATGCCAATAAATTAACATTCTAGTGGTAGCACTAAAGACTCAAACTCTTCATTGAACCTCATATTTAAATCCTTTTGTGTAGGAGCTTGGTTTAGTGGTGTGTCAAGATAATATAACAAACCAAAATGGCAAAGTTGGTGACATCAAGGCTATTCTTGAAGGTCTTTAGCTTTGAGTGAACAACAATTGAATAATTCAAGATAAACCTTGAACCCCAAAGTGGTTGGACCTTTGTCTATGCTTGAAATTTTGCAGGAAGCTAACTTTGCATCATCATTGATGCCATTGCCCATTGACCAACTTTGCATCATCATTGATGCCATTACCCACTGAACAACTTTGCAATGATGGTCGTTTAACAAATATCTCTGCTACAAGATGTTGCACCAACACATCTTTCGAAAAGGAAAATAAAGGGAAAGTTCTTATTCCAACAAAACAAAAGCACCATCTAAAAACTAGAACAATTCAAGAAGAAGGGGAAGAAGAAGATAATGGGTAGGTCCTTACACAATGAACTATTTTTTTCCTTTTTGTTCAAAGAGATTTCGCCCATTTCCAATTTAATGTTTGTTTAGGGGAAACCCATCTAGACAAAAATTTGAACTCAAGAAAGCAAAAGAAAAATTTGTTTGATTTGCCTATTGTGAATCAATGTTCAATATTTCCCCTATCAAGTTGTTGGTAGTTGCCTCCATCTTAGAGGTGGTTGTTTTTTTGGTGTTGTAATTGGGCAACGTGGTTACGCAACCCTAGCATATGGTTTGGCCAACCTTATTCTCATGGGTTTTGGGTGTTCAATTGATTTAGTGACTCTTATTATTGTTGGGTTGCATAAAGGAGGTAACATTTCATATATTTTTGTGGTGAATTTATTTGAGCAAGGTGGAACATTGGCCAATTGAGAAATTGCAAGGTGAATTTTAATCATTTGAACTATAGGATTGATGCCAATATTTAATCATTGTTAGGTTGGGTGGCCAAATTCCTATTTCTTGTTAGTGCAAAAGAATTTTGAATGGTTTGCCAACTTTTTTTTGGGTTTAAAAACAATTTCTTGTAATTGCTTGCATTGTTGAATACATTTGAAAATCAAAATATGAATTTTTAACTTTTGCAAATGTGTGGTTTGAATTCAATTAGAAACATTGAAGTCATATATGGTATTCATTTGCCCATTTCAAACATGTTCATGTTTTTTGATAAACAACCTTCAAATGTTATATTTTGTTCAAATAGTTGTTAAGATTATGTATGGGTTCATTAACTAAACCTATCAATTGAATTGTCAATGTTGCAATTCACAATCAATAAGTCTAAAAATGTTTCCCTTGATATAGGCAAATTAGATTATATGTATTAAATGGCCTTCAAGTAGTTTTACAATTTGCAACAAGGCTTTGGACTAGTTTTTTCACCTTGTGGCCAACAATTCCTATTTGTGTTCAGTTTTTATTATCGGCATGTTTGTTTTTCAGACATTCACTTATGATTCAAGGTTGGAGGAGATGTTGATCTTTGTCAATATAATGGTCATATGCAAGAAGACTAGCCTAGGAATAGGAGGAATAACATACCTCCAACAAAGATTTTAAAGCCTATTGCTTGATTACATTGTTATTATTTGATAGTTTTGAATATGGTCATGAATTCAACCTACAACATATTTGTAGTTTCATGATCCACAACAATACATCATTGTTTGTTTTATATGTTTGAACTGGTAAATTGATGTAATGTTTCCAATATATCATTATATGGATTGAATAAATATGAAGTGAATACAATGAATACAATGAATATAAAGTATTCAAAAATATTGGTTAAGGGTTGTAATTAGTGCTTTGGATTCATACAAGTTTAAATGAATGAAATGTTTACTTTGCAAAAAATTAATGCCTTTGGCATAAGTGATTTAATTTTCCTTAGTGCCACATGGTGCATATAGTTAGCCCTTTTCACAGGAGCATATGATGAACTTGCTTGTCACAAGTTTGTTCCTTTGAACACCTTAAATATGTCTTTGCATGAGCTCACCAATGTTTTTATCCTATTATTTATTTCTCCTTGATTGAGGTAGACAATTGCAATTGTGTTCCTTGTTTCTCCTCACTCAAGTAGGAATTCACAATCATTTCGGTAATCACTAACAAGTTCATCAAGCTCCTCACCATGAAGGTTTAAGGTGTAAGCAACACATATTTTGTGGCTAATGTTGGAATCATCTTGTGTGCACATTAAAATTTTATTCAAGGGATAAGGAGTAGTGAGCTTGTGAGTTCTCCATGCATGTGCAATAGTCACCACTTTTAAAGGTAAGCAATAAACATGACTAACTACCATAGTGCTTAAGTTTTGCTAGTATATTTGAAACAAAGAGTTGAGGTTTAAACTACAAAAATGGTGTATGTTTTACATGTTTCAATATGTTTTGAAGGTGTAAGAAGTCTTTTCATGTCACTCACCATTTTTCTTTTTTAACATTTTTTTTCATTTTCCATCAATTAGTTTTACTTTTCTTCTCCTTTTTTCTTATACATTTTGTTTCATTATTTTTTAATTGCCAAATCCTTCTTAGTAGGTTGCAAAAAACAACATAAACTAGAGTTCATGTGCTTATAAGCAATACATTTATTTTGTTTCTTTTTTTGATAAGCAAATGCACTATTTGATTTGAAATTATAAAGAATGATATGTTTTTTATCAAAGGAGGTTATAATCTTTTAAAAGGTAAGTTACAACTAAACAGTCTAAAAAAAGTTTGAATTTTGTTATTTATGGTATTCAACATGGGTTTAGGGTGAGAAAATTGTTGTGTGCTCAAGTGTTAATCATGATAGTGCCCTTGTTGATGTGTCTGCATTGCCTTTGCAATACACTGATGTGTTTTTTCAATTCACATCATTCCTTCATGGGGCTTTTTGGATAAAAATGTCAAATTCGTGCTTGGAATTAGGGTTTAGGTAAGTTTTCTTGTGTTCTTTTCTCTTTCATTTCTTCACATTGTCGCACAATGAATGTTTGTTAGCACAAATATTTGGATGTATGTATTCCCCAATTATAAGTCCTTTTAGTTGATGGGCATAAATATATTCCAAATATGATAAAAACATCGTTACAAATGTAAAATCTTGTAAAATATTGTGTTTAGATGACATGGATAATAATCATCATTGTTTAAGATGTTATAGATATTGCTTATGTTAAAAATATTTGGAAAGAAAAGAATTGAGTATTTAAATAGCAAGGATATTCATGTTCTTTTAATATTTTAGAGATTTCATTCATTTTATATATAAGTGCCTTTGAAACTTTCTTGCAACTTGGCAACACACATTAACACAATTTCATGTAGAACAAAATCACTACCTTTTTACATTCGAATGGTGGTGTTTGAGGTTGTTGAATAATTTGTTTTGCATCTAGGTCAAAACATGTAATTAGGAAAAATAGTGTCGGATGATAAACATAATCAGTCAAAATCAAGCATTTATTTTTTCATTATCCTTCTAAAACCATAGTAATCATGACAAGTTAGTCCTTTTTCCCTCATATGAATGTTGAAGAACTTAGAGTAAAAATTCATTTGATCCAATTTTAAGTTTTGGTTTTAATTTATGATGTTTGAAATGTACACCTACTACGTTAGATGGAATCAATTTTGCAAAGGACTATAAAAAAGATTCATATAATAAAAGAATTTTCATTGAAAAAAATATAAGTAATAAAAAAAACTAGCTTGACTAAAAAAAAGTCATACTTTTAAAAATGTGGAATTCTAAAGCTTAAAAAAATCAAATAATGTTTTAGTATTGCTTCAAAATTTTAGAGCTTTAAAAGTACTTGACCACATATAAATGGGTTATAATGTACAAGATTTATGAAAAAAATTATAGCTTAGAGTATAATAAAACTAAAGAATGTGAAGTTTTAATTTTTTGTGATGACTTAAAATTTTGATCATTTTTCAAGATGAAACATTGAATATGTAAGGAATCTACACACTTTTAGAAATTCATATTTATTCAATAATGAGTAAAAAATAAAATGTGATGCATTGCGGAACATTTAAATATTTTTTTATAACAAGTTACAAAAAATTTCATTCAAAATTTCATTTGCATGTAAAAGTTTTTTTTGGGAAAAAAGATTTGTAGTCCTTTTCCAAAGTAATCCTTTTGGCTCCTAGTTACAAGTTTTGACCCATCTTAGATTTCTGGGGTCGTGGTTAGTTTTTTTGTTAGGCACTTAAGATAAGTGGCTAGCCCTTGGAGTAATTGTTGGGCACTTGTTAACCCATAGGTTTAAAGGAAGGGTCCTTGTTTAAAGAAGCTTTGTTGATATGTCTATGCACTACCTTTCTAATGCAATGATGTGCTTTTGCAATTCACATTTCTCCCTAGAGCCCATTAGATAGAAGTGTCAAAGTCTATGCTTGGAGTTTAGGATTTAAATAAGTTTTTTGTGTTCCTTTCTTTTCTTTATTTTGTCATTTTGAGATTTTATTTGCACAATGTTTTTTGGATGCATATGTTTCCTACCAAGTCCTACAAATTGATGGTTGTGAGATTAGTTGTAAATGGGAAATTTAAAATGTTACATTACATTTGCAGAAGCTTTTAGAAGATGTGTACTTTAGAAGAAATGGATGTTGGTAATCATATATACTTGATCAAGTCAAATGAAACTATGTCATTATCCTCAAAATGAGGATATGTTTGGTCTAATGGGTCAAATCGTATATGCTAGGATTTTTTAAAATGTTTCAAATCAATTCCTTTAGTTTCTTCAAGGTTGGACCACAAAGCTTTAGTGGGTTTAATTGTCTTGTACAAAGGAGCTACTACTTTTATATTGCACTTACTTGGAGAAAGGAGGATTGAGGGACTATCAATAAGAGGTGGCACCTCTTGAAGTTAGAAGGACATAAGTATACCAAATTCTAAAATAGGCCATGAGTTCAAAATGGGAGGCTTGTCAAAATCTATACATGATGATTTAATTTAAAACTACATTTAGCCATGGCAAGATCAAGTATTTTTTAGTTTGCGTCTTCTTAACAAAGTTGGAAAAACAAGGTAGACAATAGTGACTAGTGGCTCCACTATAGGTTGCATCTTTTTGATGCTTCCTTTGTTCAACAAAGATCAGAGGAACATAAAACACAAACGTGGGAGGATCATGGAAATGGAAACAAATATTTGTTTTACTCAAATGTGTCCCTCAAGGAATCCAAGTGCGATTGGTAAAATGACATTAGTACTTTAGTACATTATTGACAAGGAAACCAAATATGATATTGACATCTTTATTGTGATTTCAACCATGATGATTTTCCAACTAGTTTCAAATTTGTAAATGAGAAATAAAAATTTTCCAAGTAGAAAAATATTTCCGTTAGAGAGGTTTCATGAGGTCCAAAACCTTTTGGAATCCCATTTGTCTTTTTGAAAAGTCACACTCCATATGGGAACAAAATCACAAAATATGATGATTGAGGATTTACACACTAAATGGATTTTCTCATTAAACAATTCAAGCCAAGCATTGAACAAAAGTGAAAATATGACATTGCATTATGCCACATAACTTAATCTAACCTAATAAGTTGGTCACTTTCAAACACTAGGATTTAAAAAATGGGCATTGAACAAATGAAACCAACACATCAAGGTTATGTTGAATTAAGTTTCAATATTTTGGATTTAATTTGTTTCTCCTAATAATATAGATTCTTGCTAATAAAGTTTGGACAACTTTTCAAAATCCAAAATATCCACTTGTTTAATCCATATAGTTTCAAAATCAAAACATAATTTATTTTAGTTGGCTTTTGGGAAAGGTTTCATTTTTTAAACAAGTAGCATATGTATATATGAAAAAAAAAGTTGTTATTGCTCTCATTTTATTGCTCACTGCACTTTGTGGGGTGTCATCATCCATGCCCAACATATAGAAATTCAATTGTTAAATTAAAGAAGAATTGGATGGCCTAGGATTCATAAGTTTTATCAATGATGGCAATTAGTTGATTGTGATTTTCAGCTTTTGTCTCTAAAGTGCATCATATGGTGATTGTAGTTAAGTACTAATAACATCACTTGGGAATGAGTAGAATATGGGGTCCATGACATGACCTTATTGAACAAGGCCCTTGGCTCCTAAAAGGTCCCCCAATATGTTGCTTTCAATTTTGTCGTTGATTATGTAAGTTTTCACCTTTGAAGGATGGATTAGTAGTGAGGATGAAGATGAGTTTACCCATATTCCAAGGATAGCTAGGGACACCTTTGGCCCCCTGGATCTTCCAAAATGCAAGCTTACCCTAGTACATTTTATTGAATGCATTTATAAGGAATTAGAAAAATCTCATGTTGATTTAATATAATGGAATTAATTGATTTTTAGACTATGAATTGGTACTTATGTTTAAAGTTTAGTCAATATTAAAAAAATGGCTTCTCATATCATCTATGTGAAAGGGTGAAAGAGATTGGCATATAGAAGGATATTATTCATTAACAATAATTGAAAAATTTTGGATGTTAAAAGTTAGTAGCATGGTTTTTTTTAAACAATTCTTCAAGTAGGTCCATTGATGAGGGTCCCTAGCATTAATTAGCATTAAATAGAAAATTTCCTAGATGGGTTCCAACATTTTTATAGAAGTATTGCTACAATTGGCAACCTAGGAAGTGCGTAGGTCTAGATGTGGTTAATCTAATTAATTTTATATCGAAAAATGAAGAAAAAATCCCTATAAATAAACCCCAAAAAAATCTTCATTTTTTGAAAACAATTTTGCCAAGTTGCAAAATTTTGCCACCAAAAAATACTAATTTTTAGTCAAGTTCATTTTTGGTTAAATCACACATTGTGCATAGTTCAAAAGGTGTTGGGTGCGCTATTGACACCATTAATGAAATTGTATTTTTTTTGGTCATGCCATAATTTTTTTCTTCTTTTTAATTATTTTTTTCATAAAAAAGATTTTGTCAATTGCCAAAACTTTGGATAATCAATCAACTTTATTGCATGACCCATTATTATGGGTAACATCAATCATGACCTAGTTGTGAACTAGAGCCAAATACTTTTCATATGCCATTTGACTCCGAGATATTGTTTGCATGCTTAAATTTTAGTTACAATATAACCCCAAAAGATGGTAATTCATTAATTTTCTCGAGAAAGTGAATGTTGGTGGAGTAATGTGGGGCATATTTCTTTCCAATATAAGATGCATTCCCAAGTAAAAGTGTGCCTCAAAATAATGTGGGGTTGGATCATGTCATGATGATCAATGAATCATAGTGCTATACCATTACAAATTCATGCTTGGCAAGGCACGTCCTTGTGTTCATTAAATTGTCAATTCCTATGACATGAAAGTACATATTAATGTATATTTTTGTTGGACACATGTGTTTCGTGCCTCATTGAAATTCATAATTTGACTCACATTTAGAAATATAATATTTTATTTGACAGAATAATTGCACACATAACTAATCTTTAAGTGTTTGCATTAAGTCATGGCACATTGTCATAAATGCAAGCGGTCTTCATTACCTTGGCGAACAATTTAAGGCCTTGTATGATATCATGCCATGAAAGAACAATTAGTGAGATGTCTATTGGTCCAAGATCAATTTTTTTAGTGAGACCCAACAATATAATATAATTAGATCCCACATTGCTAGGAATTACTCTAGTTTGTTAACTTCATGATGCCCATCTCACATATGGGGTATAAATATATGAAAGGGGAAACACTACCAAAACATTGCTAAGAGTCATGTTGCATATAGGGATTACCATCAAATTCCACAAACATTCTTGTGTAAACAAGGCCACTTCTTTTTATAATTATTGTGCAAATTCATTTTAAAAATAACTTGTATAATTGCACTTGTAATCAACATTGAACAAATGTGGAAACTCATGCAAATTAGATGTGGGAAATAGGTGGAGTTATAAAGATGTGTCAAGTGTCTAACATAAATAGGAAGAGAAGGGGAAAGGCAACATTTGAATTTTGTGTGTGAACCATATGTACTACTTGGAGAACAAATTGTGGTAATTAGGCCTTTATAAAAATTTCACCATTCCAAGCAAAACCAAGGTTGGATTGAATTTTCGACTTGCCTCACTAAATGATATCATAAGCCCAAGCTTATTTAAATGGAAACTATGTTGATTCGGTCATGGATATTTCTTGGATTTGTTCTCTTCATACTTTTGGGTTACATTTCTAACAAGAACAAGTTTTTGTTTAGTGATGACCTTTTTGGAGGCACAACTTGGTTTCAACCAATTTTCAGCAAACAATTTGTAAGTTCTAGGCCCATTAATTGGCTTGCATACAAAATGATTTGGCAACTCTTTTTCAATTGAACTTTTGTTCAGTTAAAATTAGCAAATTTAAAGAAAGTAAAACCAAAAATAGGAAACAAAATGAACATTTTTCTATAATAATAGACCATATAATTTTTCGAATATTAGAAAATGGTTTAAATTGTATTAGAAATGTGTGTCACATATTTAAAAGGTACTTAAGAGACTTTTAATGTTGCTTGGAAAAATGTTTGAACATATGGAAAAAAAAAAGGTTGGTTTGCAAATTCCAACTATGTCCTAATTTTGATATTTAACAATTTTGTCTTGAATATACATAGGATATTTGAAATAACTTTGAAACATCATTCAAATGTTGTAATTATAGAAGATAATATTTATTTTTAAGTGCATGTGATCATATATATTTGGAATATTTAGATCTTAATAAGAGTATTACAATTATTAATGGAAATTATTTGGACTAATGTTGAATTTTAAAAAAAGTTTCATAACATCAAACATGTCAAAAAATTTTACCAAGAACAAAAAAAAGGTCGAAATAGTTTATTTGATGTTTATGTTAAATTTTAATTTGACACCAAATTTATTTATGTTTTGGCAATGGATGATGGATTGAACTCATAGGCATATCTTCAATTTCCATCAAAGTATATAAACAATCAACTTCTTCTAACATCAACAACCGATTACTTTAATATCGGGAGAAAACTCAATAATATCAATCCTATCAAGGATGAACTTGAGAGTGGGGAGGGCAAGCTATCTCAAGATTCTATAAGTAACTACGTTGGTATTGAAAGCAATTTCAACAACAGCGATCATTTAAAGAAGGAAATTGAACATGACAAGGCCAACGTTTTTGGTTTCAAAGTTGCAGGTTGGTATAACATATTATACAATGTTTTCTTGCATCATATTAAGTTAGAAGCTCATATTTTTCATAAAAATTTGAAGGACAATATATTTTTTACTTTTGCAATATGAACAATTTCATTTTTATATTTTGATGAGCTTGTGATTATAGTAAACATGTAATTACAGGGATCATAGATTTGGATGTGGTTCTTGTTTTGAAGGAACATGTGACCTAACAAAAGGGAATTGGGTCCATGACATTCGAAAACCCCTTTATAGTGCATCATGCCCATTTATTGAATCATATTCGAATTGTGAGATGAATGGGCGACCTGATTCAGATTTTATTCATTGGAAATGGAAACCAAAGGATTGTGAACTACCTCAAATCAATCCTAAAGCTTTCATGGAGTCGATGAGGGGCCAATCAATTGCTTTTGTTGGTGATTCTGTTAATCGCAACCATTTTCAATCATTATTGTGCATTCTTTCTCAGGTTTGTATTTGTTCAATCCCTAAAAACCAAATGTTGATCAATAAATTTTTAATTATCTATCTTCAAACATTTAGATTTTTTAATTTTATATTTCCTAATTGAACATAAACAACATTTTGCAAAAAATGATGACACATGTGCAAATTGTTGTCATGTACATGATTTGGCATTTAAATGGATATTTAGAACATTCCACAAGCATGTTACATATCACAAAAATACTATGTTACTTATGTGATAAGAAAATTTATGAAATCTTACATCAATGTATTAAAAAAATAAAAAACTTAAGTAAGTCTTACAAATTTAAATCTAATATGTTTCTTGACATGTGTAGGTGGAGAAGCCTATCACCTTATTTGAAATTGAAATCAGAGAAGAATATGAAGCCCTTAGGCATAATCTTGGTTACTTGTTTCGGTCTTTTGCTCTTTCTCTTTCATACTATTGGTCTAACTTCCTTGTACAAAAGACTAATAAGTTTGTACTTCTAAATGATAATACAACCCAAAATATAAGACATATTGACATAGATATTATTGACAAAAATTTGGTGCAAAACCTTGCGGGAGTAGATATCTTAATAATTTCCACAGCACATTGGTACTTACTCAATCCAATAATGATTTTAGAAAAAAATCAAATTATTGGAGGGCATAATTGTAAGAATGTCACGGGTATGATAGAAGACCCTAACTTACTTCCTTATGCATACAAAAAAGTCATACACAATGTTTTGAAAGGAATCTTATCAACCCCTGAATTCAAAGGAACACTTTTATTGAGATCACTTTCACCTGACCATTTTGGGCATAAACGTCATGACAAGGGTGGGTCATGTAACTTCACGACTCCATTAGACAATCCTATCTATTCACATTCAATATGGATGTACAATGTTCAACTTGAAGAGTTCCTAAATGTTTACAAAACACTAGATTCCCCGACAATGGTTCGGCTCAAGTTTCTTGATATCACTATTAGTTCTCAACTTCGAGGTGATGGGCATCCTAACAATTACCGATATTCAAAAGAAGTGAATACCATGTTTAGCAATAATAAGAACTTTGATCGAAGCAATGATTGTGTCCATTGGTGCCTTCCTGGACCAATAGATATGTGGAATGACATATTTGTGGAAACCTTAAGATTAATCAAACTAGAAGACGAAATGTAATAATGCCATGATCAACAAGTTATGGTTAGAGTCTCTTTGAAAGCTTGTATGATCAATGAGAGATTGTCCTTAGGTCATAGATATGGGTTCTATTCTTGAGTTAATCATTCAATGCATGCATCTAATTGGGGTATTGCTAAACATTTCCTAGCAACATGATACAATAAATGTAGATCTAGATGTCTACAAATGAATTTGAGTTGAAATTCAAAATGATAGCTACAACATGTATATTTCAAAATTAAGGAGTGTATTGAGACCAGAACACAAGATTAGTGATGGCTTTAATGCATATTGAAAGTTTGTGAGATTAAAATCTTCAATCATGAGAGTTCAATGAAGATATTCCATGATTTGTTACATGATATATTGAAGATTTTTTAGGACTTGTTATGGTATATAATTGAAACTTGACATTCACTTAAACAAATATTATTCGACTAGTATGGCTAACTATTAATTAATAATGTCTTCCAAGTGTCTACCTTTTGCAATGCATTTTATTCTAACAAACAATTCTAGATCTTGAACATTGGTGCATAATGTTATGGTTGCCAAGGATCCAAAAATAAAAATGGGATAATTGAAAATGCTTTGGAAAGGACCTTTTGAGGTGAGAATGATGTATATTAACAATATAGTATGTAATTGTCAAGATGATTAGTAATGTTTTTTTTTAGGTTTTTACAAACACCTTAATGCCAATAGTGTGTTTTGGCAAGTTGCCAAAATCACATGGCCAATATGTAGACCTATTTCATGGCCTAAACATTAGTTATATATTGAATTTAATAAAGAGAAGGCTAGTTATGGAGAAATTTGACAATCTTGCTTCAAAAGTACCTTTAAAATTTTAGTGTAGTTGGAGCCAAACCCCAATTTAGGTCAAAAGTTGGTAATTTTTGGCCATTACATAATACTTTGATGATGATTTGGAACATAAATATAAACAAACTAAATAGAAATCAAACACATGTGATTATTATCATCACAACAATAGTTATAACAATATGTGACAATGAAAAAGAGATTCCAACAAAAGGTGTACAACCTTTGATAAATGTGAAAGTTTAAAATAAATCAATAATTTTTTATCATAATGACTATGTTAATGGTAGAATTTTTTTTTCTATTGGTTAAACACCATGGATGTTAAGAGACAATAGTATCATCACTGGATGGTAGTTATAGTTAGATGGCAAAAAAATCTCAAAAGAATTCTAGAATGAAAATGTTTTTTGACGGTAGTACCATCATTATAGTGAACTACTTTCATAAGATAGAATATTCAAAAGTTAATTTTGGGAGGAATTCTAATAAAACTAATATTAATTATAAAAGATAATATCTTAGTCTAATTCGCTTAAAAGTGCATCCTAGTAACTATTTAGTTACTAGTGGTAAATATCCTACTTACCATCTTCTATTTACTAGGGGGTGAAGCCATCTAGGTTAATTAGTCCAAGTGGATAATGGATGGATGGATTTCTCATGACTAGGATGTGTGGAAGGGATTAGGATGAAGAGATCTAGGAGGATAAAGATTCAACCTTTGTGGGGTGAACATCCTTTTCAAGTTCCTTATTTATTTCTTGGGAGGAATGAAGGATTTCATCAAAAGATTATATGCTTAGATTCATTATTTTTCATGAGTAATTAATATTAAGAGGATGTTTGTGTGTGACATTCTTGTGTGAGAAAAAACGAGAAGAACACGGGAAAAAGTTGTATTTGCCCTTATGTAATGGAAAATCGTTGAAGGTTGTATGGATTCTAACATTTCTTCTTGGTGTGTGTTCAACTTAGAATGTGATAAAGGAAAGGAGAGTACATATCAAGTTTATATAGATCTTGTCATTTTTGTGTATGAGTTTATCATCTTTTCTATAATATTTATGTGCCATCCACTTTCTATATAGTTTTTAGGGTAGGAAATACCTTTTACCATAGGAAAATAATTGCCATTTGAGGGTAACGGCAAAGAGGTGGACTTAATATTTAAAGGGAGTGGAAAGTAGATGCAAACAGTAGGCAATTATGATGGACGATCTATAAGTGTTGTAGATGGTAGCCAATAACTACAAAAGGTTTGCAAGTGTTACAAATGATATGCAATAACTATAAAGGGTTTATAAGTGTTGTAGATGGTAAGCAACAACTACAAAGGGTTTTGCATGTGTTGCAAATGATAGGCAGCAATTACAAAAGGTCTGTAGGTGTTGCAGATGCTAGCTAATAGCTACAAAAGGTTTGTAAGTGCTATAGAAAATAGGTAGAAGCTATAGGAGGTTTACAAGTAAATGTGGGTTTTTTTCAAATATATAAAAGATTATAACTATTACATGATGATAACTTTTGCAAGATAATAACTACTACAAGATGGTAGCTGCTATAAGATGGTAAGCAAATAATAAACAAATCTTATTCTCATGTGTTTTTCTTATTCCTTTTTTTATTTGGCAACCTTTTTCCTTGATGGTAACTAGGTTAATGAATTCCACGATTTAACATGTTATAATAAGAAATTATTTAAAAATAAACTTTTATTTTTTTCTATGGTAGCCTAAGGAAGTCACTTCCATTTTATTCCAAATGGCATCCAAAAAAAAAAAAAAAAACCTAAAAAAAGGAAAAACTAAAATTGAATACAGGGGGGGGAAGGAAAAAAAAAGGGGGAGAGTTGGGTTTGGAAAAAAAAATAAAAAAGGAAAGAG
>Ga0116231_10000167_pt1 | contig 90478 bp, 64 predicted proteins | sample S1TSphgellanicum_2_FD_89695 | JGI IMG/M metagenome (GOLD analysis project Ga0116231, IMG submission 89695) | Host-associated microbial communities from peat moss isolated from Minnesota, USA - S1T2_Fd - Sphagnum magellanicum MG | ecosystem: Host-associated > Plants > Peat moss > Unclassified...
AGAGGGGCGTGCTAGAAGTCCCGGGATTAGACTAGGAAGAGGGACTAGATTATCAAGCTTGAATCTACATCCAAAACCAACCACAAGAGGGTTAGTTAGCATTCGCGAACACCCTTGGGTGTTGGGACAAACCACGGGCACTTTGACACACAAGACTCACCACGGCCCGGACTCGGGGCAAGCCACCACCTTCCCCCATATAGTATACTCTGCAACTCTCCGCTGAGACTACATCCAAATGGCTCTTTTTCCCGGGACTCACAAGTTGGAGTCCCGAAACTATCCCGGGTTGGAGTCCCGGGACTTTGGACGCTCATAGCTCCTCGCCCCAAACTCGGATCGGGACGAGCTCTAAACCAAAGTTGTAGCTCTCTTTGAGAGCTTTCCAACGCCATGTCGCACTCCTTGAGGAGACGCCAGGAAGAGGTCGATTCCCAACTTTTAGTGGTCGAGAGTCAAACTAGGAGTTTGACTCCCGGCCCTTCTTTTGCCCATAACTTGGGCTGTAGATGTCCAAATGGCCCATGCGAGGCCATTTTGGGCATCTAAACTTTAAGACCTTTCCATTGTTATAAAGAACGCACCAATGAGAGGAGATTTGACCCCTCAAATCGTCTTTTGAGTTTTCGGGAGTCTCGGAGGACTCCATTTTCCCACTTTTGGGAGTGTGAGTTGCATTCTCACACTTAGCTCCAAAGTGGGGTTGCGACAATTAACCCATAAATATTTCTATCAAATTGATGATTTTTTGAAATTTTATTAAAAGAATAAACATTTAATTCTGAATATTTGGTTCTAAATATGATTTATAACTATTAATTAAACCTTAATTACCTTTGCCAATTAATATATATTTTCATTTCTATCTTTAAGTTTTTAGAAAGGGAAGAGCTTTGTTTTTTACAAGTGTTACTATATAGAAACGAGAAGCTATAGTTTCAAATGTAGGAAGAAGGTGTTGCTTAAGAGAACTCCAAAACTCCAAGACAAAGAAGGAAAAAACAAAGTTTCCAGTGGACAAACCCAAAGTAGCAAAGATGAAACATAAAGATGCCGACCAAGAAGAAGTTATAACTAACAAAAGATATATGGCACAACCTTTTCTCCATGAGGGTTGATTAAAAAGAAGCAAAAACAATTTTTTTGAAGTGCAATGCATATTTTGCCTAATTTGCTTGGTTTTAATTGCAAAGCACATTGATCTTTTGTTTTAAAGGCCCAAAAGAAGCGCACTTTTTTTTTTATGCAAAATAGAACATCCTAGAACAAGTTGAAAGGATTTGAGTTGTTTCCATTCAGCCTTGCATCAAATAAAAGTGAAAAAATGTATTTTGAGTGAAAGAAGATGGAACTATGCTTGAAATTGCACTTCCAAGATTGGTTTTTTGAAAAAGATGTGTTGCAAACCCTAATATCTTGCTTGAGATTTTTACATATATATTCTTGTGTTCTTGTTCTGTAGGAGGTGGAGGACACATAGACACAACAACTTGAAGTATGTTTCCAAGCTTTTCCAATTTCATGTTTTCATTTTTTCTCTTTCAAGTTTTTTCTTTTATATTTGTATGCTTTGAGTTTCTATAAAGTTCAGAAATTGTGTAGTTTTTTAGGATTCTTTGGAGCTCGGCCAAGGCAAGAGAGTTTGCTTTGACCTCTCTTAAAGCTTTCAAGCTCCAAGCTTGAAAATTGCAAGAGAGGTTGAAGCAATTTTTTTTTTTTTTTGGGTCTTCAACTTTCAATGCCGAAAGTTGAGGCCAAGCACAAAAACATTTGTGTTGGCCCCTCTTGGATGTTCCAAGCTTTGAGCTTAGAAGCTCAAGGAGGGGCCAATGCAAAAAAACATTGCATTTGAAAAATGAGGGAGCTTCTGAGCTCAGAGCTTGAAAGCTTGTGGAGGGGCTTAGTGTAATTTTTTTTCGCTCGTGATATGTGGAGCTCTCAAGTTTTGAATTCAAAAGCTCCAAAAGGGGCTGAATGCAAATTTATTTGCACTCGGCCACAAACTTTCAATGCCAAAAATTCATCGTTAAGCGCAAAAAAACTTATGTTTGGCATGTTCCAAAACTTTTAAACTTGGAGCTCGGAAGCTCCAAAAGGGGTTGAACACAAAAAAGTTTGTGTTTAGCCTTTTCGGAGTTTTTGTGGATTGGCCAAGGCAAAAATGCACTTAGATTCCAACTTTCAATGTTAAAAGTTAGAGGCCGAACAAATTTTTTTACGCTCGACCTCTTATGGATCCCCCCAAGCAACTTGCTTGAGAGCTCCATGAAAGGCCGAAGCAATTTTTTTTGATCGACTTCACATGGAACTTTTGAGCTTCAAACTTGGGGGTTCCATAAGAGGCCAAATAAAAACAATTGTGTTCTCAACCTCCAACTTTTGATGCCGAAAGTTGGAGGCCAAAAAATCAAATTTTCCTCAAGTTCTTGTGAAAACAAGAGCTCACAAGCTTAGAGTTGTCAACTTTGCAAAAATTTCCTCAAATCTATTTCTTGAATGTAATTTTTGATTCTAAAATAACCTTATTCCCATCATTTCCTTGTGTTGCAAAGCTCTACAAAGAGTCCATCTACAAAGGTATTTCAAACTCTTCCTTCTCATTTTGTTATCAAATTATGCATCTTTCTTTTTCTTTCAATTAATTATCTCTTACAGGTTCCATCATCCTTGGAAGGTGCTGAGTTGGTGAACAAAGGTTATTGGAAAAGGATTCTGAGGAGGTATTTTCACTCTTCACAACTTTTCATAATGTTCATAATGTTCATGTTTTAATAATTTTTGTATGCTTCAAGTTAATTTTTTCTCCATTTTTTTGGATGTGCAGACCTTTGACTCACAAGCAAGTGTAAAAATGGATGTCCATGAATCAAAATTGGTCCACAAACCACCTCTACACAAGTACTTGCTTCTTCTTCCTGCCTTGTTTATTCTTATGAATTACTTCAAAGGTAACCTAACTCAACCATGACATTGTCTACTTAGGAGGTGGGCTTGACCTTTGGGCCTTCTTTGCAATTGGAGACAAGGAAATTCTCGAGGTCCAGTTCAAGCACAGGGTCAAGATAGTTGAGGTGTTGGAGAGGCATAAGATTCATCCCAAGACCAAGGCTCGGATGAACATACCCCTTTGTCGCATGATTTCCATGCCCATTGTGAGGCCAACCCTTAAGATCAATGTGCTCAAGATGGAACAAGTGTTCCAAATGGGCTATTGAGAAGGCGATAAAGTTTTCTATGTCGCTCCCACAAATTAGCAAGGGGAGGAGGCATTTGTTGCATATCACATCCATGAATGGGACGATCATTAGAAGGTTGTGAATGCATCATTTGAGGAAAGGTGGGATGGCAACCATCCGTTGAAGATGAACTTGGATGAAGATCTCTAGAGGTTCAGTGGGAGAATGTTCTATGTGTGGGATGGCAACCATCAGCTACAAGCTTAGATGCCTTACATCTCTAGAGTTCACCCACATGACCTCTCATGGCACATTATAGTGGATTCCATCATGTTGGATACGAAAGAGGGCCTCATCCACCTCCTCACTATAATGACAAACATGAACAAATAAGATTCAAACTTAACACTGTGAATTTCAAAATTCCCTTCATTCCTTACTATTCATTTGTTTTTTTGTGTTCCTTGCTTTGTCCATTGATGTTGAAATTATCTATGAATTTTGTTTCAACCCTCTAGGTCTATCAAATTTGATCACGTGAAGCCTAATTTGGTGCATGATTTCTTCCGCATCCAGAGCATCAACATGATTCCACTAGTCCAGTTTAAGGATGTGATCAGTCTTGATGTTTACAAAAGATGTAAGAACAAGTTAAGGAAGACCTAGTACTCTCTTATGCAAGAGATTTTTTTTTACTATATGTACAAGGTTTGATTCCTTCCTAGTCTTGCAATTTGAATCTCATTTTTTTTTTATTGAAACATTTGATTTACAGAAATCACTCTTCCTTGGTGCAACATGAGTTTTTAGTTGCAACGGACATGGCCATTAAATTTTATTATGAAGAAGTTTTAGATGAAAAATTGAGGTCACTTTCTAGATTACAAGCACTTATGGACAGGGCAATGGATTAAGTCTAAAAGGATCATACCTTCACCTTCATGAAGCATTTGCCAATTTATGACCTTGCTCTTGGTCCCGAGTTCCTGAAACAAATTCAAGTTCATTATGATATGAACTCGGAGCCTAAAATGTTCATTGAGAAGCTACAACTGTTAGCTTCTACACAAGTTTCAAATGAGCAGAAGGTGTCTTGGTTGAAACTTTGGAACCGATTCGGAGTGTTGAAAGAAGCAATGAAATTCCCAAAACAAGGATTCTCGGATGGAACTTTTGATAAGTGGCTTCACAAGGCCACTTTCTAATCTCAGGTAAATCCTTTCCCATCTAAGAGATTCATTTTTTTGTATTTGAAACGATTGAAAATTCACATTCAACATTTTGTAATTGGAGGTGGAGGTGCAAAAACTATTTTCTGCCATAGTTATTAAATTTTCCATTTAGTTTCTCAAGTTTGAAAATCTACCAATATTATCATACTACATTCAAGAATGGAGACTTTCTATTTGGGAAGCCTATTTTTTTAAGGAGTCTAGGTTCAAGGACAGGATTTGGAGGAATAAGTTGTGGGAACAACAGATCGGTGGGATAGAAGCCCTTAAACATGTGGTTTACAGGTGATTTTTGCTCCAGCCATTCCACATTTGTTTGATCCTTTGAATTACATTTTAATCTTCTAATGGCATCTGGTTTTCATTAACACTAACTTTTTATTGTTTTTTGACCATTGCACGTATTTCAATTTTCTACTTCTTCAGGGGGGGGTCATATCTGAGATTCCAAGATTCGTTGAAATATGGAGAAACCAAAGACAAACAACACAATGTACAGGAAGGACATGTTGAGAGATTGGAGCACTCCACATCTCTTAAATTATGGTTGGTATCTTGAATGTTCAAAAGAGAACACTCTTCCATCAAAGTTTGAAATTTGGGAAAAATATGAGTTCGAATTTCTTCAAGGTCTTGGTGCCTTGGAGAAGGAGACACCAACCAAGAAAAGAATGGAGGGGGGCAAGAGGAAGGGGAAAAGATAGATTTTAGAGTCCGCATCAGAAATGCAAAACAAGGAAGATGTTCCCACTAAATCCCAGAAAGAGGCAAAACTAGGCTTGGGCGTTTTGTCTTTTTAAAAAGTTCTAGCAACTTCCACTCAGACCATCCCAATTGAGGAAAAGGACGCGACTTTAGACCTCTTGGAGTTTTGTTCTCCTTAGCAAGAGCACTAAAAAAGATGATAAAAGCAAACCACCCTTGGTGCATGAACATCAAATATAGGGAAGCGAATTCCATTGTTCACTCCCTTGTTGATTCCCATTTCTACTCACTACCCTTACATTGTCAGATTGATGAATGTATCTTGGGCCTCAATTCTTGCATCTCGAATCCAGACTTTGGTCTGGCCAGCTAAACATTCAGGCATTATAGACTACTTGAAGGAGATAATTCTTTTCCCAATATAATTTGCTAAGTTTTCCATTAATGTTTTTAAAGCAACTTCTTAGGACCAAAAAAAAATGAGGAAAATGTTCATTTGTAGAAAAATCCCAAGTTTCAACTTTTAGCACCGAAAGTTAAGGGCCAATAGCACTTGATTCTAGGTCTCCAACCTTTGGTGCCAAAAGTTGAAGTCCAAGAACACTAAAGGTTTGGTCTCCAACTTTCAGCGTCGAAAATTGGGGATCAAGAGCCCAAATGTCTAGGCTTCAACCTTTGGCGTCGAAAGTTGAAGACTAAAAGCTAAGAGCTTTTAGGATTCAACTTTCAACGCTGAAAGTGTCCAAAGTTTGATCCCAGGAGCATACAACTTTTGATGAAATTTGAATGCCAATAGTTTTCATCATATGTATAACTTTATTTCTTTCTTTGATGTTATTTGGATTGGCCTCGATTTTTTTTTGAATTAATTTGTCTAATCATTCTTGTAAAAAATTATGTTTTTCAGGCTTTTTCTAAGAAGAAGGTTGACCTTGTTATTGTAGATGTACCATCCAATCTCCTGATTCCACACTTTCTGAGCCACTATCCCTCATTCCTCCTTGGAATAGGTGAATGGATAATTTTATTGAGTCCACTATGTTTTTTACAAATAGGTTTCTATCTAACAAAGGGGCTATCATTATCATGCATGCAGATGACCTATGAGTGTTGAAGGAGATTCGTTCCTTCCTACCAATTGAAAGTTCGCATGAAGTGGCTTATTGTTAACTCAAGCCCCCAAATCAGTAGCAAGGATGCATCTTCTTAGGTACCATGAATTTCTCTTTTTGCATGTCTTCTTGCTTTGTTTTTAGTGAATGTTAGGATTGGCTTGAATTTTGCATTTTTCTTGTAGACTTTTATAAGCCATGTCACCCTTCTCGTGAGAGATCAAGCTCTAGGCACATATTTCCTTGAGGTTTCAATTTTTCGCCCGTTTTACCAAGCTGGTCAAAAGGGGTATTAATCATGAGGTTGAGGATGTCCTATATAACTACATTGATGTGACCTCAATGACCAAATCCTAGACTAGACGAACTTTCAGGGCAGTGAAGGAGTTCGATGTGATCACACTACAAGTTTTTATTGATGTTTGTTTGCCACCATATTCTAAAGTTATGGACCTTAATTGTAGGATAGGTATTTGCTTTCATCCCTCTTTTGTTTTTTTAGATTCCAAGTTATTTCTACAACCTTTTGTGTCTCTTACTTTTTCATTTGATTATTCTTACATGGAATAATATTTGTGCTTATCGGGTGTTGAGGAAGCCGATCCTTGCTTTAAAGGCTAACTCAAAGATCTTTTAATGAAGTTCTTAAGCCACTTTTAGATGTAGAGTCAAATGAAAATATTGTTATGCTTGGCTTCAACCTTGATGACAATTCTCCCATCCAAAAAAAAGCCAAAATTAATCTCGATTATGAGTAAGTATGGCGCCACCCCTCTAGTTCTACGACTTAAAATTTTCAATGTTTTCAGCTCTTTTTAATTTTTTTGTTTTTTTTTATAGAGAGGCCAACAGATCAAAAAAATTCAATGTTTTCAGCTCTTTTTAATTTTTTTGTTTTTCTCTATAGAGAGGCCAACAGATCAAGAAGACGACATGTTCCATTATTTGCTCATCCTGATTTCCTTCAGAGTCCCCATCAAAACTTTATATTGCCATCATGTGCTGAAACATCTACAGTTGCGTTGGCAGACCTATGCTCCATCCCCCCATCTCCAAAGCCTAGGACCCGTTACCATCCTGGTGTTGAGATGTTCATTGATGATGAAGCAAAAGAAACTAGTGTTTAGGATGCTTATGGACTCTTTTTGCCATTGATTGTATTCTACTTATATTTAATTGAGACATGGCTTTTCCATTTTTTTTTCTTCCTATAGCAGTAGCTCTTTAAATCCCTTTGCATGAGTTCTTAAGAATCTTGTTTTTCTTGTGCATCTTTTACATCTTGCCTATCTCTAAAAGAATTATACTTTATATACTTTCCAAGTTGTTCCATTTGGAGATAATACAAAAAGGTGTGAGGAAAAATATATTTGATAGAATCCAAACATTTTTATTCACAACAACGTAAACCCAAAAAAGTCTCAAATCTAGCTTTCTTTTGCAATAGGTTTAAAGCTACTATGAAGCTATCTATAATTACTACCAAAAAACTAAAACGTTCAGTGCACCACATTCTATTTCAACACATTCTTTCAATACATTGTTTATCTCTCATTGAATTTTATAATATATTTTTTTGTAATGATTAGTGCTTCATCCTTGAGGAGAGCGCTATGGAACAAATCATGTGATCCCTGGTCAACTTCAAGGACTTCATCATTTCTATTTTCTACTCCATGTTTTAACTATTGTTCGTGTGCATAAATAAATGTTTTCTTTAAATTGTTCCTTTAAGTCTTCTATGACATCCAATCTCCCATTTTGCAATATCTTCCTATATGAATATTGATTTTTCCTAGTACTTCCTAATCCACAATCATCATTGTAATCTGAGCTTTGAGGAAGAGTGAAGTATTCCTTTGATTCTTCTTCATCTGTTGCTTCAATTGACAAGTTCATTCTATCAATTACAGGATTTTAGATTCTCCAAATTCTTGCATTATATGATATGTTCCATTCCATCCTTTTCAATTTTTGCACAGATATTCAAACATGGATGTCAATCCTTTCATAATGAAAATTGAAATATAAATTCTCTGTAAAGAAAACATAAGCACTTGTTGTGCAATACTTCACTACTTGATACACATCTTGAGAGTGATTTTTGCGTTCTGTTATTCCATCCTTCTTATTTTATTTCTGTCAATCTATTGTTTTGAGGCTCCCATAATATTATTCCAACATCTCTCCCAACGGTCTCCACAATTCTCCTAATTAAGTTTATGGAATGTTGCATCACTTTTTAACGGTGTTTTTCTAGTTTTTCAATAGTTTGTGTTGCTACAAAATGCATGTTAGATTTCCTCCCATCATTAGATCTTCTATAATGGAAGTTTTCATGGTTTAAAATGGTCGTCCCATTCAATTTTACTGTCATCTACGACAATTGACTATAAAGGTTAGGTTGAGGTCAAGTACTTCAAATTTAATGCAGGAATTCTTTTGGGTTTCCTCATAATTCTTTCAACTTTTTTGTGTTGTTTGGAAGCATGTCATGACCAATATTCGATTAACACTTTTCCACTGTGAATTTTTTTTTCATTTTTTTCTCAAGTCGTTAAAGTGTAATCAAGGTGTCAATCACTTGTGATTGAGAATCTTGGTGACCTTTGAAAATTTTCACCCTGAAATTTTTATTTTATTTTATTCATTTTATTATTATTTTCAGTTGCTACATTGTGACCAAGGTGTGGAGTGGTTATGACCGAAAATTTTGGTTGTTGGGTTGGTGACCGAAATTCAATTGACACCTTTGTAGCTTGAAATTTTTTTTCAGTCGCTTGGATGGCGATTGAAATTTGGTTGACACCTTTACACTTTAAATTTTTTTTCTAGTCATTACACTATGACTAGGGTGTGGACTGGTTGCAACAAAAAATCTTAGTTGTTCAAGTTTTGATCAAAATCTGATTGACAATCCACCTTTGATTTTTTTTAATCACTAGACTACAATTGGGGTGTGGACTAATTACAACCAAAAAATTTGGTCGTTTGAATGGTGATAAGAATTCAATCAATATTTTTCCACCATTAAAAGTTTTTCAAATTTTTTTGTCGATTGCTAAGCTATGACCAAGTTGTATTCAAGTTGTTTAAGTGTGACCGATCACAACTGAAAAGAAAGTTTCATCCTACAATTCCTCTTGATGGAAAGGCCAAAAAAAAAATCTTTCAACATTGATGGCATTAAAAGCATTCTTGACATTTTTTGAAGTATTAAAAGCATTGTCAAATGCGTCTATTATAAATAGGGATTGAAATCATTTCAATTTTTTAAATTTTGTTTCTTTCTCATGTGTCATTTGGTTTCTTTCAACCTTGTTTTTCTTCTTATGGTGATTTGTTTTGAACTAACTTTTCATTGTTTGTCATCTTCTTCATCATTGTTTTAAGTGTTTCAAATGTTTTTTTGCATCTACTAACTTGTTTTGCATTCATTAAGCTTGATTGGGTAAGTTTAGTCTTTTCGTTGTTTTTTTTCTTATATATATTATTTGTTTTTTTGTGTTCAAATTATCAAGTTTTACTCCAATTAACTTTGATGGCAAAGCGAAATGAACGACCAACTATGCTAGTTGAAGATATTGATCACATGATTCATAATGTTGCCTTTGAATATCTAGTTTTAAGTCTAATGGTAATTCTTCCCTCTCTAAATCCCTAGCCAAATCTATTGCTTATTCCTACCTCCATGTAGATGTCATTGATTATGTGGGTACCACCATGATCACTATCATCATCAAAGGCACTTTGATAAAGACACATTCTAAGTTGATCAAGAAAGGAAACTTTTTGCAGTTGGAAATTTTTTTTGTCAAAGGCAAATTTGACTATGACAAAGGAGATTCGAACTAGACCATTATGCTTTCTACAATCACCAAAGTGACAATTGTCCCTCCTTTTGACCTTCTTGTCAAACTATTTTTTCATCCCAAGGACACAATCAATAATTTTGGTTGATGCATGTTGCAACCTTTTATAACAACTACCATTACATTTGTTATCATTGGTGTGCATGGTGAGATCGATGGGAAATTTGAATTATTGGTTGTTGATGGGACCTCTTTAGAAGACATTCATATTGTGAGTATATATATTATTTTGTCAAGTTTTATTACTTTACATTCTTGTTTTTAGCAAATAATTTTTCATATTTGTGAATAGTGTAGGTGAATTTTGCTACCATATTTTAAGCCAAGTTTCATAACTTCGTTGAACAATTTTAAGGAGCCCCCACATTTTTCATTGTGAAAAACATTGCAAAAAATAACAAAGGTGATATGAGGCTATTAATTATTGCTTCATCAATCATTGCTCAATCTTGTATTTTTTTATCCAAAAAAATTTGAAAAAAAATTCAATTTGCATGTTAACATGACAAGCCTATCATTTTACATAAGGTTAACATTTTTTCATTTAATTTATCTTTTGTTTCATGTCAAATTACATTTTTCATGTTTGATGTAACCACTTAAAAACTTATTTTAAGGTTTTTGAAAAATTTGATGTATGAAGATTTTTTCAAAATGAACTTAGTTTACGGTTTGTGCTTTTGTCTTATATAATAGGTTGAAGTGTGTATGATTGTCACAAATCCTTTTATTTTACCCTATAAACATGTTTGCTCAAAGTGTAAGCTTGACAATAATAATCGGCATCCCACAAATGGTTTATATTTTAACAATTTATGTAAGATTACTAGTCCATGCACTTTGGATGTCCATATCAATGTAGAACAATTAATTGAGGTTGATGATGCTCAGCCATGTTATGCCCATGTGAAAGACCCTTGGCTTCTTCCATTGTTCAATTTGAAAAAAGACGACTTCATTGCAAAGATTTCAATAAACGAGTTATTATGATTGAGTTCCTTGGTAATTTGAAAGTTATTGGGCATTTTCACTTGAATCCAATTAGAGAATTTATCGACTACAATGAAAGTTTCAAAGCTCAAGATGCCACTATCCAAGCCTTTACTTCAACTTGAAGGTTTAGATTTTCAAGGTTTTGTAACCTTGCTTGAACTATTTCATATTTTGATAGCATGAAATGATTTTCAATCTTATATATACTTTGTGATGTAACTTATATTTAGTTGATTTTCTAGGTTGATATTGTGAGATGACCAAACCTTTTTGTGCATACATGTTATTATCTTACATTGGTTTCCAAAAACATCAACATCAACATCAACATCTTCATCTACATTTCCATAAGCATACCTCCATATCTTCATATATTACATATCCAAAATATGTTTTATTAGCATTGTGAGATAAAATTATTTTTCATTATGTTTATTTTATACAAGTTGAACAATTGAAAAAAAATTGAGAAAAAAATTCATTATGAACAATGTCGACCAAATTTTTAGTCAAAACCAATCCACACCCCAATTGTAATCTAGCAACCAATGACCGAAGAAAAGAAACTAAACAAAACTTTTTTTAAAAGGATAAAAATTTGAAAAAAAAATAATTATGGAAAATATTGATCGAATTTTTGGCCACAACTGGTTTACATGGAAAGTGTTGACCAATTTTTTGGTCATAATCAGTCCACACCTCAGTCATAGTTTAGCGACCAAAAAAAGAAAAAAAACTGAAAAAAATTTCATCATAGAAAGTGTTGACTAAATTTTTAGTTGTAATTAGTCCACACCCCAATTGCAATCTAACAACTAGCAACCGTAAAAAAATCATCGTTGAAAGTGTCAACCAAGTTTTCAATTGCAACAAATTAATTTTTTTAAAAATTGTTAAATTTTTCCCTGGTTAAATTTTTATAAATTATAATTTTTTTTTGGCCCATATTCATTTTGGTAACTTTCAACTTTGATTAGTTTTTTTTTAATAATTTTTTTAGATTAATATATTTCAATTAAGTTCTTGTAAGTTTTTTAGTTTTTTGCGAATTATCCAACAAACCCCACTTTTCTATCATTTTTTCAACATGACTATTGATCATGTGTTTAATGTGCAACATCTTCAACGAATTCAATATTATCTTTTTGTAATATATGATTGTTTGTTTGATTAGGTGTCATTTTTACTTCAATATCGCAAATCTCACCCGAACTTCATTCCCAATGTATGGCCCATTTTGCAAAATCTTTCCATCAACCTATTCTTACATTTCAATAAATCATTAAGGGTAAAATCACAATCAAAAGAACCACCCAAGTGAATGGACACTCCTTAAAACTACATTTTTGTATGTTTGAAAAATCACAAAGGAAGCATAATAGTTTGGATTGTCATAATTTCCTTTAGAATATTTCAATTAATTGCAAAGTTTACATGCTCAAAGCTTGACACCAATTTAAAATGTTTTTGCATGTTTAAAGCACTCAAACATTAAGAGCGGATAGTCCTTATTTTTTTCAAACGTCTTTTATTTTACCAAATGTGCACCATTTCTTTTGAAAATTGGAAAGGATTTTAACATTGATGATTAGAAGGGAAAAAAAACTTGAACTGATGAAAATTATTTTTATAACCCATTTGAGCACATTTGGCTCAAAAATGTTTTTGACTTTGAAAATTATGGATTTTAAAAATGTGGTTTTAACAAAAGTTGTTCATATATATGTGATAGAAGGCATGAATGCATAATATACATGATATGAAATCAAATTGTAATCAAAGTGTATTTATATCTAAAATGTAGTGTTAAATGGGGTATCCAAAATACTAAATTATTAATTATAAATAAACACAAAAATGACACGTGTCACGTTCAATCCTTCAAAAAATGACTTTTACCTTGGTGCCCCTAGCTCCTTTGATCATGATTTCACCCTTAATATCCATTTTGATGATTTTTTATTATACAAAAATCAATTGAGAATTGTTAATGTCATTAGTATTAACATTTATATTTGTCATAGGCTTAATGTTGTTCAAAGAAGAGTTGGTAGTTTTTGCAACATATTTTTTTTCATATAATTTGACATAAATGATGATAAACTTGGGTGAATTGTAATTGCAATATGGAATTGTTGACGAAAAATTTATTTGCTATATTTTTTTAAGTGGATAATGAACATGTAATCATCAAATCCTCTAATTCATTGTCGTGGATGGTTTGCCAACAAAAATGTTTAAGTTTGTGAACATGTTCATGTGATGTTTGAGTTTTATATTTTTGTGAGTGTATAACATCATTAATGTCATGCAAAGGTAGAGACCGTTTTTTCCCATGTTGTTTAATGCATTGTATTATTGGTTTGGTGTCATGTTCCATGAGTGCTAATTGTAACATGTTTTGATCATTCAACTATGAAATATTATGAAAAATGATTGGCTCATAATGGCCTTTTGTAGGATTAAGTATTTCATCATGGTAGAATAATTGTAATGGACTATTCGTTATAAAATCATCACCAACACATAAACATATCACACAATTTTTTTTTGACCACACATAAATAGGCCTCTATAAAAAAATTGCCAAACAATATATTGCACGATTGTCACCCCACAAACCCCCACATTTTGCACTTATGGCCATCTCAATTTTCTTCTCATCAATTGAACACAAATTTGACTAGTTGTAACATCCCACAAAACTACATTGACACAACACAAAAAGACATTTTTTGGGACACAACAATTGATCATGTCATGTCATGTCCAAAATGTAGTGTGCTTTTACCAATCATGCAAAGTTGTCACATTCATTAGATCATCGAGTTAAATATTTTGAACAACTTAAGGATACACCAATTCATCCATGTGTGTGTTGTCATTGATTATGTTTTAGAAAACAAATAGTAAAAATATATAAAACAACCATTGAAAGATATTGTCTTGATAGTACAATTGGTGAAATTATTAAACCATTATTCTATAAGGTAGTTATTCATTTTTGCAAAAAGAAAGAGCTCCAAAGTTTTTAGTCCCAACAAACATTAAATTGAATGACCCCATAGACTTTGTAAAAAAACTTAATGAATTTTAAAAGAACGATCAATATCACCTCATTTGGCCTTTGCTCAAATTTGGCAACTCCAAGGTTATGGCCAATATAATATCAAAGGAAGTATTATAAATGTTCCAATAAATGTAAATTTCACCCAATCAATTTTACCTCATCTTCCACATGATGAAATAATTATTGGTTCATCGTTAAAAGTACACATGGAATACAAATTGTCATATGTGACAAATAATGTATGTCCAAACCTTATTATGACAGCTTTGCATGGTCTTTTCAACATGACATTATATAAATATTCTAATATATCAATTCATTCACAATGGCTTGATATGTTCACATTGTCTCATCAAACCCATTCTATTAACATTTCTTGTGAGACAAATGATGTGCCATGTGACAACAACAATAAAGATGGATTTGAAGAGGAATAAAAATATATATCAACAAATATTATGGTGCAAAACATATTTTCTATTGAACAAATTTACTATTACTTTGAAAATGCCATAACTATGGCACCAAGTGAAAATTTTAAATTGTTGGGTCTTTTCCAAGATATTCATTGTGAAAAATAAAATTTTCCAACATTATTTTTTGGTCAACCTTGTAACAATCGAGGAATTAAAATGTCATATCAAGTAATTGTTCAATGGGAACTCTTGCATAAAAACCATGATTTTGCCACACACATACCAAACTTGTTTTTTTAAGCTATAAAAATATTGATCCATCATGTAGTATCATCATCTTGGATTCGAATACGTAAAGCAAAACTTCTTGGATGTCAATTTCAAGTGCATGAAGTCATTAATAAACCAAACCTAGATGTTATATTATGTTCAAATTTAGGATACATGGATTTTTCATGAATATGTACTTCACTTGATTATTTAAATCGATTAAGAAAATATATTTCCAATGATATGTCAATTAAACCCCTCATTCTACCAATATGCATCCAAATTCACTTTATGTTTCATTAGATTTTGAGTGAAATTGGACAAATTTACCGTGGTGAAAGTGAGCAACCCCTTAGTAAATGGGGAAAATTTGTTATGGACAAGTGAATTCACCAATAGTTAATTAAATACACTAATAGTTAAATGATTAATAATTAAATCATCAATAATAAATTTACTAATAATTAATTAGAAACCTAGCCTAGGCACCTTCATTAGGCTACCTAGCCTAAAGTTTCTAGCCCACCAACTAAGGGTGCAAATGTGAAGGTTTGAACTCTTCTCCTCCTTTCACTTCCATGTTAAGAAACAAATCCTTAACCATTGAACCATTATTTAAATGAATGATATTTTTTTTGTCTTCACATATTATTATGCACAATTTTTTTTACCATATACTATTCTTGGCAATTATTGGTTATTTTTGGCAATTATTGATTATTCTACCATAGGTTATTCTAAATTATTTTATCATACACCATTATTGGCTATTTTATTTTATTTCACTATAGGCTATTGTTGGTTATTCCAAGTTATATTACCATAGGCTATTGGTAGCTATTTTATTATAGGCTATTAGTGGCTATTCTATTGTAAGCTGTAATGGTGGCTATTGGTGGTTATTTTATTGGTGATTATACGATTGGTTATTGTTAGCTATTATATTGTAAGTTATTATTGGATATTCTATGATAGGTTATTTTTAATTATTTAAAGATATTTTACCATAAATTATTGTTTGTTATTTTAGGTCATTTTACCATAAGCCACTTTTGGCTATTTTATTGTGAACTATTGTTGGTTATTTTATTATAAATCATTCTTAACTATTTTGGATTATTTACCATATGTTATTTTTGGCTATTACATCACGAGTTATTATTAGTTATTCAATGTTATTTACCATAGGCTATTATTAATTATTTTATCATAGGTTTTTATTGGTTATTTTAAGTTATTTATCATAGGTTATTCTTGGTTATTCTAAATTATTTCATTACAAGCTATTTTAAATTATTATTTTTTATTTTAGAATAACCTACATTACGTTATTCCACCTTAAATTATTATATGCAATTTTTTATATGTTATTTTACCTTAAGTCATTATATTTTATTTCAAACTATTTGAAATTATTATACCTTAAAAAAATAACTTATAATAACATAAAGTATAATGACCTTGAATAGACTAAGGTATAACTTAAAGTTGATTGAATACACCACAACACATTTTGGGTTTTGCAACTAGCTTTTACAACTACATACTAATAAAAAATGACATATGCAACTAGTGAGTAATGAGTTGTTAAACCCATGTAGTTTCATCCATTTAGTCACAAAATATGTTTAGTTACAAAGCCTAATCGTTTTAACAACTAAGATTTTGAAATTTTCTTATAGTAATGAAATTCCATGTCATTATTAACCTTAGTATGACATGTAAAATGCATGCCATCTCAATTTAGTCATTTTATTCAACTAAATGTTACAAAAGATGCCTTGATGGATGGATGACACGTGTCAAAAATCTATAGACATTTTATGAGTCATTGCACATGACCAAAAATCAACCTAGTTTAACCCATGTAGTTAATGTAGCCAAAAGTCAACCTAGCTTAACCTAGATAAGCTATATACCTATGTTAAGCAACCTAGGTTACTTAACCCAGGCCAAATGGTTTAAATTAAAAACAAACATCATATTCTTAGCCTAAGAAGCTTAAATTAGGCTAAATGGCCTCGGTATCATAGGTTGCAAGAGTGAGGACTTGAACCCTTCACTTTCACTTTGGGGTTCAAGTCCTCATCCATTGCATTACCACTTTTTTTTATATTAATTATATTTAACACAAAGTTATAAAGTTGAAAAGTTTTAGCTTTGAATTAACCTTGGCCACCCTAGGTTGACCTAGGTCAACCTACTTACTACCTACCAACCTAGCCTAGATTTAAACCTCCCTAGGTTGACTTTAAATGAATTAGTTTGTCAACCTATATTACTTATTAACCTAGCCTAGGTTAACTTAGGCATTCTTAGACTAAAAATAAAACCTAACATAAATATGTTAGATCTAGTCGCATCTAGTTACACAAACTTGAAGTGGTTATAAACTTGATAAAATATCTTGTAACGAAACTACCTAGGTTGACTTGGCAAAAAACCTAAAACTAGGAACCTATGAAAACCTACCTAGGTTAACCTATTAGTAGGGTAACCTATTCTTGGTATATTTAAACATACTAAATGTAGTAACTTTCTTATGTTTAATTAAATAACTTACGTGGTACCCTATATTACAAAGTAAGTTTTTATGAAGTAGCCTACATACATAGGTTAACTTAATAGGTATGTTAAACTAGTGTGTTAAATAATTAAAAAGTCAAGGAGTTTTGTGTCACCTTTTTCAAAACGATTAATATTGTAGTCATAATTACAAGTTAGTAATAAATTGTTTAGTACACATACACATGCATGTGAATTCATGACTTGAAAAACCTCACGGCACACAAAACATTATGGCATGACATGACAAATATTAATGCCATAAATTCAAGACATGCAAAAAATTTTGGTGTCACAAAAAATCATGGATTGCCATGAAAATTTATGACACCTTGTTACCAAACAACATGCCATGGGGTAGAAGTATGATTAGGTGGACCCATTAGGAACACCCTCAAAAGACAATCAAAGAACAAAAATTGGCCAAATAATATTCTTGGGCCCTTTTCTTTAAATGTTTTCATAATTGTAATTTTTTTTTTCATGTTTATTTATTGCATGCCAAAGTATATGGCTTGAAATTTCCATTACAATAAAAAAATGTGGAAATCGTTACAAATTTGTATTCCTTATTGATGTGGCCCCTTCAAGAATCAAGTTTTTAAACTTTGGAAATTCATAACTAAATTACACCAACTCAAATAATTACCCAATAAAAATATCAAATAAAATTCCATTTAAAGTACCTTAGAAAATTTATTCACAAAAAAAAAAATCCCAAACCTTGTTTGAAAAATGTTCCTAACCAAAACGTTTAAGGAACATAACCATTGTTACTTTCCTGAAACTTTGTGTGAATGTAATGAATAGGAACAACAAAATTCAAAATATTTTTTACATTGTTGAAGTTTCAAAATCTATACAACCTAGTTAATGTATCAACAAAGTTTTTTTACTATAAACCTTTTTTTTATGTGTTTCCTATATTTTTCCAAAGTTTGATGGGTCTTGAAAAATTAAGGTGTGATGTTCCTTATGGTACCACCTAATCATACTTTCACCCCATGTCATCATCATATGGAAAACCAAGTCGTTATTAATCATAAAGGACAATAATATTTTTAACTAGTTAATAAATGAAATTACTTCATCAAATCAATGACATGAATCATGATGTGAAGTTAGTGTCACAAGTCATGAGGTGTTGCGACTACTAGTCAACCTTGTTGCCATGTGGCATGCCATGTTAGCATCACACGATCATAAGTTGTTATTATTCACCAAAAGTTGTAAGAATTAATGGAATTTTGTTATTAACTAATTCTGGATGATTAAAAATACATTAATTTTTTTTTTTGATATTTTGATATTTGTGTAAAAACCATCAAGTCGTCGACTACATTCACAAAACCATAATGTCACGTGGCACCGCAATGTCCTTTACAACTACATGATCATTAATTGCAAAAACGTATTTGTTTGAATGGGTTTTTTGTTGGAAGGAGCGAACATCAAGTCAAGCTTGTTGATTAGTTTTTGATCATCAACAATACCACCATTGAAGTTAATGCATCATTTATCAAATTATAGGCCAAGAATCTTGTTGTCTCTTAGCAAGCTGAAGAATTGAAGAATTTGGCCACTCGCACAAGAACACATATTGGGTTTTACAACTGGTTAATAAAATTATTATTATCTTCTTTTACTACAAGTTCATGTTAATGACCGCATAGTTGCAAAGGACATTGTGGTGCCATGTGGCATTATGGTTTTGTGACTGCAGTCAATACCACAACTTGATGGTTTTTGCACAAATACCAAAATATCAAATTTTTATTTTAAATGTATTTTTAATCATTCAAAATTAGGTAATAATAAAATTCCATTGATTCTTGCAACTTTTGGTGAATAATAACAATTTATGGTCATGTGATGTTGACATGGCATGTCACATGGCAAAATGGTTGACTAGTAGTCACAACACCTCATGATTTGTGACACTAACTTCACATCATGATTCATGTCATTGATTTAACGAATTAATCTCATTTATTAGCTAATTGAAAATATTATTGTCTTTTGTGATTAATAATGACTCAATTTTCCATGTCATAATGACATAACATACCATTTAGCAACAAGGTGTCACAAATTTTCATGGCAATCCATGATTTTTTGTGACACCATTAGTTTTTGTGTGTCTTGAATTTATGGCACCAATATTTGTCATGGCATGCCATAATTTTTTGTTTGCCATGAGGTTTTTTTAAGTCATGAATTCACATGCATGTGTATGTGTACTAAACAATCTATTGTCAACTTGTAATTATGATTACAATATTAATAGTTGTTTTGAAAAAGGTGACACATAACTTTTTGACTTTCTAACTATTTAACACACTAGCTTAAATTAACAGACCTATAAATTAATATATGTATGTAAGCTACTTAATAAAAACCTACTTTGTAATATAGGCTACCTTGTAAGTTGCTTAACTAAACATATGAAATTTATTATATTTAATATGTTTAAATATACCTAGAATAGGTTACCCTACTAATAGGTGGAACTAGATAAGCTTGCCTAGGTTCCTAACTTTAGGTTTTTTGCCAAGTCAACCTAGGTAGCCTCATTATAAGATATTTTATCAAGTTTGTAACCACCTTAAGTTTGTGCAATTAGATGTGACTAGATATGACTAGATGTGACATAATTATCCTAGGTTTTTTTTTTTAGCCTAAGAATTCCTAGGTTAACCTAAGTTAAGTTAGTAAGTAGTATAGGTTGACAAATTAGTTCATTTGAAATCAACTTAAAGAGGTCTAAACTAGGTTGGTAAGTAGTACGTAGGTTGACCTAAGTTAACTTGGTAGCCAAGGTTAATTCAAGGTTAAAAAAAATTGAGTTTTATAACATTGTGTTAAATATAATTAATATAAAAAAATGTGTAATGGATGAAGACTTGAACCCCAAAGTGTTCAAGTGAAGGGTTCAAGTCTTCATTCTTGCAACTATGATACCTAGGCCACTTAGCTTAAATTAGGTAGCCTAGTTTAAGCTTCTTAAACTAGGAATTCGACAATTGTTTTTAATCTAAGCCACCTAACCTAGGTTAGGTAGCCTAGGTTGCCTAACATAAGTAGCTAGGTTGACTTTTGGCTAAGCGATTTAGGCTAGGTTGACTTTTGGTTACGCTAATACATGGGCTAAACGAGGTTGACTTTTGGTTATATACAATGACTCATAATGTGTTTATAGATTTTTGACACATGTCATCCATCCATCAAAGTGTCTTTTGTAACATTTAGTCAAATAAAATGACTAAGTTGAAATGGCATGCATTTTACACATCATACCAAGGTTAATGATGACATGGAATTTCATTATTATAAGAAAATTTTAAAATCCTAATCATTAAAACAATTGGGCTTTGCAATTAAACATATTTTGCAACTAAATGGGTGAAACGACATGGGTTTAACAATTCACTAATCACATATGTCCTTTTTGACTAGTATGTAGTTGTAAAGGCCAGTTGCAAAACCCAAAATGTGTTGTTGTGTCATTTGTTCATCAAAGTCTAAGTAATCAAAATACAAATTTTTGATGTTGAAGATCCTACCACAAATTGCATATGTGGGCATTAGTTGTTGAGTCATGACAATGTCATTGGCTTTTCAAACAATCAGGGTTCATTTGTGACATAATATTTTGTTGCTTTCTTTGAACCTAATCAATGTGCTATAGTCGTGCAAAGTGTTGGTGCTTTCATTGTTCATGTGTTGGATGGGATGCTAGATATTAAAGCGAAATGCAACAATGCCAACATCACCTTTGAATCCCTTCCTCCTATTTTGCCACACCATTTGGTGCATTTGCAAGGTTGTGAATTTGTTGCCATTGTCATTAAGCACCACCCTAGGTTGTTAATGTTTTGGGATGTTTAGTCAATTGTCAACATTGAGACCTCTCACATGAATCTTTATGATGCATAGAACAGAAAGCCTACTCTCAAAAAATCATTTGAAAAATGTGATCACTTCACATCTTTTAAGGAAGGTTGGGCATTAGTGTCTAGGGATGCTAGTCCACGAGCCTGTGAACATGAGCATGAGCAGGTGAGCATGAATGCATGAGTAGGATTGAATCTTTTTAAAAATATTATGTCTATGTTGACAAAATATTAAAATAATATTTTTTGACACGTAGGACAAAATCTTTGCTGATGTGGAGGAATATTTGTCACATATCCATGGATGAATGATTTTTATGGATTAAAAAAAAGATGAAAAAGATGAATTTTATTATGAATGTTGCCAACAAACACTATTTTTGCAAGAAATTTAACAAAAGAAACAACGTTGAATTCATGTTGGTTTCTTTCAAAACAATTCAACAAATGAAATGTTCAAGTCACACTTTGAAGTCATACTTCATATTTCCTTAATATGAAATATATTCAAGCTCGCCAACATTTAAACCATATAGAATGTGAAATTAATTTCCATAGACCCACCAAGAGGTATGTGCAAATCTGAACACTCACTATTCACCAAGATGAAAAATTGAAATGGATGAAAAACTAAAATAAAAGAGCAAAATAAAATGAATGAAGAATTCAAATGGATGAACACAAGCTATTCGTAACCAAGGGTTATGTGCCAATGTAAACTATAACCTCTTCACAACCAAAAGGTTTGTGTCAACAGTAACATTACATGTTCATCTTTAAAAGGTATATTCCCATTGGGAATTGAAACAATATAAGGGTGCACATTCTCAATAACAATTCACACTGTTTTTTATTTGAATTCAGTCTATCAAACCTCTTACATCTAAGATCATTTTTGTCACTTGAAGAAAAAAATTGCATTTTTTCCCCATCTCCACTCAAACTTACTAGCTCTAGCTTTTCTATGGCTACCATTCATTTGCAATTGCTACACATATTTTTACAATGGCAAAACAAAACTTTATAGGAATGGTCACACTAAACATTTTGGAAACTATGATTGAATACACATTAATTTTAAACATGTTAAATAGAATATGCAAAATGACAACAAAACCTTTGGAATATCCAAAAGATTCAACTTTGTTAGAACCCCTAAAGAATTTACTATAAATCAAAACATTTGGAACAAAATGGAAAAGACAAATTGACAAAAAATTGAATGGGTAACATGGCGATGGGTGAATGCAAAAATTAACAAAGAAAGTTTTGCATTGCTCAAAGAACTATAAACATACTGAAAGAAAATATGGAAGACTACCACTGGGCAATGTTTACACATGCCATGGAATTTTTTCAAGAATGGGCAAGTTTTTAAAAACCAATTCTAAAACATTTCTTCACAAGTTTATTGCAAGATTTTGTCGATAGAGGACTTGGTTTCCTTGGCAACCTCCTATCAACAAAATTTGTGAAACCTAGTAAACGATTATATGTAACTTCGAGCAGGCGAGCTTGGGTGCCACAAGATTTAAGGAACAAAGTCTTAAAACAACCTATGAATCGCTAGATGATAGGCCTTACACTGAAACCATGAGATGTCTACAATAGTCATAAAAGTAAACCTCCCAACAACTGATGAAAAAACCAAAATACCATCCTTTGTAGTAATTTATGGTTCATTAGACGTTTTTTATATGAATTAAGGTTGAAGTTGAAAAAACATATTTTGTTTCCTAGAAAATCCAAGAATACTTCAAGAATTTTTAATTTTCGGAAATCCAAAGAATCTTAATATCTAGATTAAAGGATTGTATCTTCCAACCCAATGTTATTAATTTTCACATTTAATTACCTTATTCAATTTTATAATCCCAATTGGTGTTTTGACAATCAACGACAAATAGATCACCGATTAGTAGTAAGCTACCACTTACAATTGCATGCATGAGGGAAACACATTGTTGGATTCAATTTTGAACACAACATCTAAGCTAAAAGAATGACTAAGGGAAATTCCTCAAGATGATAGTTGATTTCACCCTTTATGCAAACTATTAGAAATCAAAAAATTGGGCATTCTATAAAAGGACAAAGTGGGCAAATGGGAAAAACCAAAGAAAAAAAAATATATTGCCAAGAAAAGCCCAGGGCAAAACACCCACTTAATAGAAAAGGAAATATAAAACTACACAAAAAAACGACTAATGGCATCCAATCAAAAAGAAATGAACTCCTAGTACTTGGCACATTTTGAAACATTTTGCATTAATTAAACTCAACAAGGAAATATTTGTTATGATTTTGACATAAACAATCATTGATCAAATAATATAACTTTGATAACCGACCGACATAAATGTTCACAACCCACATATAAGATGGACGTTAGAAAATGAAAACTCAAAATGGACAAGAACCTCCTTAGAGACTATATGTAATGAGAAAGAAGCACAATGGACATTGATTGTATTTCATTGCAAAGGTAGGTTTGGAATTGTGAGAATGCATGCTAGAACTGCTCGAGAGTTGGATTTGTATCCAATAATGGATCACAAACATATGAAAGTAATAAATGCAAACTATAATGTGAAAGTGGGATATTGGGCATCAAGAAATAACATGCAAGAATACAAAATGTATGTCACAGTGATATGGATGTTCGATTTGGATTTTGTGAACAACTTGTGACAAGCTCTTGGAGATAATTCGTGGTCAGGCAAACCAACAAACTGCAATTACAAGACCTATTTATTATGCCAAGCAAAATATCTATTGGGGACAAACAAACCAAAACAATATTCATTAGAAGGAACATAAAAAAAAAAGTGGCTAGAAAATGCAAATGATCCACAAGACAACAAATATGAGTTGCCAATTTTTAAATACAATGTAAATGAGGACGCATTAGTAGAACAGAAATAAGGAACACTAAAGTAGGAGGAGGAGGAGCCAATAACACCATCATAATCGGTAGCTGAAGAAGGAGAAAATTCAGAAAGTGAATATGAAAAATCTTTTGGGTCATTCAGCAAAGTCATTTTTGATTCGTGGCATGGAGCGGAAAGAAAGTTACCCTCATATGTCCAAGATTGTAGGAACACACATAGCCAAAGAATGTTGGCAAGAATGTAAGTAACCCATTTTTCATAAGAATTTGAGAATGTAGAGCAAAAGCACATGGCATTGTTGATCAGAAAAAGCTAGAGTTGATTGAACTTGTTTCACGATATTAATTGTTAATAAGAAGAAACAATCAGCTCTGAAAATTGAGGAAAATATTTGTATAGATGCTTGTAATGAAGAGTATTCCACTTCTTTGGAGACATCATAAATAGAAAGCGAAGGTGCTTGGATATTGAAGGTGTGAATGTGGAATAAGGGAGAAATAGTTCTGAACTGATTGAGACAGTGGTAAAGAATATCAGTGTGACAACACAAAAGCTAAGTATAGGAACGTTAGAAAAGAAGCAACAGTAAAGAGTTTAAATTTCCATCCAAGCTTAAGCTGTCTGAAAACGAAAGCAACATGGTAGATTGCAATGCGTTCTTTGAGGATTTCGATGAACATAATGTAGCAAAATGATTGATTTAAGATATTAGATGCATTGAAGGATGGAATTTTCTAGTGAAACCAGAAAAACCTATGGGAGTTACAGATTATTCTAGTTTTTTTTTTAAATTTAAAATGCGTGGAATTGTTCTGTAAATAGAATAGTCAAAAGTAAATATGATTGAAAGTTCTTTGCAACAAATAAGTGCAGTCCAGTTGAGAGTGCAGTCCAAATTCCCATCTAAAATGTGTCCATAGTATGGTGAATCACGCCTTATTTTGAACAAGGAAGGTGATCGATTTGACACAGTAAATACAAATATGCAAAGAACAACCTTGTGTTGGATTGAGAATAATAATGGTTGATTTTATGCTAGTGGAAAATGTTTAGTGTTTTGTGAATATGTAATGCACATATTTTGTGTAGATACATAGATTGACATATAGGATGGGAAAGGAAAATCTAGGAACCATTTTATAATACCAACTAGCATGCTTAATAGTATCAGTTATTATTGACTAAAAACCTTAGATTTAGTAAGATTTTGCATTATAGAAAATTTAATTAAATGCAACGTCTGGAAACTCACAAATCACACAAAATAATAGTATGTGAAGTTCCAATTTGTATTACAAATAGTGAACATTGGAGCCTTGTAATGAAGTTTATGGATATAGTTGGGTAATGCATAGCTTTAAAATGAAAGTTGAATAACCACAATGATGACAAAAAGAACTATTATTCATTTAATGGATAATGGGATTCAATCATATATCAACTCTATGATCTCATTATGCATAAGCGAATCCTAGGTGTGAACAAACACCCACAAGGAAATGATGGCATTCATAAAAGGCTAACAATAAGCAAGCAAATGCAATTACATAAAAAAGAATAACACTAAGGAAAACAAAATATTAGACAAGTTTTATTATGAATGAAAACATGTCACTAAGCTAATTAGGAAAATGGATCAACCTGTCCTAGAAGAGAGGGAAAACAACAATTGCACTTGAATTCCAGTATACCGCCCAAAGAAAACATTTATTCATTGTGTGACTGCAATAGTGAGAAAGCACCTGCCCTTGCATCAAGCAGGATGAATGGTGCCTAAACCAATTGTGTCTATAACCATGATCATCGTTATAGTGGGCTTGGGAATGGAGCGATTAATCAAATCACTCCTGCTATAATTCTTATGTCGGAGTGGGAAAAATAAACATTTTTTTGATAACTAAACATACATGAAATGTACCAAGAAAATAGAAAATACATTTAATTCTAGTGATGATTCAATGAATTTTGCCTATAAATAGAAATGGCCCAAGTATGTCATTTACCAAATTCAGAATAATTAAAAAATTATACTTAATTAGTGATTAAAGATGCTAATGACAACAATGTGACTCTCCATAAATTTGATAAATAAATATACATTTAGAGGGATGCCCATATTTCATTCACAACGAGCACATAAATATCCTCACATTTATTACTTAACTTATGGTTATTTGAGTTTAATTATAAGTTCAAGTTCACTTATAATTTTCATTTTGATGACATGAGCAATTATCAAAGATAGGGACTTGATGTTGAAATAGGCATCTTAGCTATGGTCGGTGCCAACTATAGTGGGGGTAATAATTAAAAATGAAATATATAAAATTCAACCAATGAATAAAAGATAAATAAATAAAATTATTTGTGAAAAAAATGAGTTTAAATATTGGATGAAAAACATACACCTTCCCTTATGGTTGGCATTGACCATAGGGGGGAATTGAAAAAATATATAAAAACTATTTATACCTAATATTTATTCATGTTTTTAGAAATGGTTATTGTAGTTTTTGAACATTCAAATTATTGAAATTTAGGGGAAGGAATGATTCAAATAAAATAAAATAATGGAATATAGGGAAAAAATGATTTAAAAAAAAACCATTTTAAAAAAAAGAGCAATATCCTCGTTTCCTATGGTCGACAATGACCATACAAGGAAGCAAAGAAACTAAATCTGAAATTATTTACTTACAAAATAATCAAACTTTTGATGTTCTAAATATTTAAAATTCATAATTTAAAATTCATGAATTTGACTTAATAGTTCTGATTATTCAACATTGGAAGGAATGAAATGGAAGGAACAATTTCTAAAAAACTTCTAAAGCAATGATATGAATGAAAGAAATTGAATTTATTTGAAAAAATGTGGGTAAAAAAATAATCAACATACTCAACCCCTAATGGTTGAGCATGTTTTCAAAATTCAAAGGGAAAAAATTGGAGAAATTATTTGATTAATTCAAATGTGGAATTGATTCAAAAGATATATATTTCATTGAGGTATCATTGAGTCTCATTCTTGCAAACTTTATAGATGGTTTTGATTATATGTAAGTTAAGAAGCATCGAAATTCATTAACATCAAATCAATTAGTTTGTTGAAAGGATGATGGAAACAAATCATTAGAATAATTTTATTGAACAATGGTAGAACTTGAACATAATTCACAAGGAACACAAATTAACACGAATCTAATCCCTTCGAATAATTCCAAATACAACATAGATTGCGAAGGAAATGCAATTACAGACATTCTTTTGCCTCATAGTCAATAAGGTTTGAAACACTATGGTCATATGATCTATGGATCCTAGAGGATTAATGAGGCCATGTGTCAAGCAACGTCCTTGGCATATCCCGGCAAGTAGTTGTTCAAAAGGGGGCTTGGGAAGAAGTCCTTCAAGTGTAGAACAAAATGAACTGGAAATGATCAGGTTGGATGTTTCTGCACAAAACTTAGAATATTAGCCTTACATGAAAGGAAGAATAACTATGAAAGAGACAATCAATGATGATTAAAGTCAACTTACTCATAATTGAGATTGACTTGAGCTCTCTTCTTGAATGGCAAATTTGGGATAGGTCAAGAAGAAAAGTCAGGGTCCAAATCAAGTTTTGACTTCTCCAAAAGAGGTTTCACAACCTCTTCATATACATCATTGTCGGGTTCCAACACAAAAACATTGCGGCCCAAAGACTTGATAGGCTTGAATGCAATTCCTAACAAAACGGTCAAGGAAAGTAATAATTTAATCATTAGGTAGCATGAATTGTTGTTTTAAGATTGCAGAGAGGACTAAAGATGACATACAAGTGGATGAGTTCATGGTGACAACTAGAGAGCTAGGAGGGTTGCAAAGGTGAATAAAAGCCTTCAATGTGGACACATGCATATCCTAACTTCCTCTTAATGGTAAACTTCTATTCGACTTCTCCATTGTATCAATGTCCATGTGATTTGGTAGAATATTGTCCTCACTCATAGGAACACTAAGCCTCAATATTTCCAAGTGACATTCTTGAAACTAGAATCCACCCATGGTGTGAACAAGAAGAGTTGCCCAACTCAGTTGAATCTACAAGATTGGGAACAATAAGATTCAATCCAATACAATTCTATGGAATGAAATGTAATGTAAATAAAATTCAATAGGGGAATTACCAATTTTCCCTTGATTTCGTTGTTCATCCACGGTAGAAAATTGAATATTGCCCATCTAAAATGGATCTCATATCCGTTCATCTCTAAGAAGGACTTGATTTCCTTGAGGATGTGAAGGTCATCATGATGGAAAATAAGAATTGTTCCATTCTTCTCCACATATTTGTTTGTAAAACCAAATATCCCGTACACATAGTTATCTATGTGATGATTCCAAGAGGGTGCAATAGTGGGAGGTATGGAAACAAGAAGTATTGGTAGGTCTGAAGGAACTTGAGCACTGAGGAGAACAAGCTTACTAGTTGTAAAATCTTGGAAAGTGAAAAAAAAATTGTTAGTAACTTCTAAAACAATTCGAATAATTTGAAATGAACATAAACAGTTTTGTATTCGTACCTTTGAAAACATTTTATTGAGTTCCTCGAACTCATTGGGCCACGAGTCAAAAGAAACCCTTGCTACCACCATGTAAGGCTAGGGAAGATTACAAGCCTTCATGGATAGTTGTAAGAGGGAATTTTTGCTACTTGGAAGTTCAATGGGATCTAGGATGGGATTTTGAAGAAGACCCAAATTGGGATCTATGTCTATATCCAGGAGTTGCCTCCTCCAATGGATTGTCCAAGATTGTAGACCTTATGGGTTTAGAGGCAGCTCCTTTTGCTCTAAATCCTCTTCATCCTTTTTGTCACCTAAAGGTCTAGCAACTTAGTCCTTGGTTTTCTTCAACTTCTTGGCACTTTGGCTCCTCTTCCCACCCTTAAATCTAGAATTAGTTGAAGTGGGCTTGTTAAGATGTGCATCCTCAAACTTTTCCTTTAACCCGTGCTTCGACTTTAGGGTACTATCAGCTAAACAATCCAAGTACCACCCATAGGATGCCAAGTGGCCATTGGACCATTCCTTCAAGAGGTCCTTCCTATACATGAGGCTAGCATTTTACTTACCCAATGCACTGTTTTCCCCCCTATTGATGTTCCCTCACCTGGGTATGGATGAATTTACAATATTCTTTCAAATGACCAAAGATATGATGTGACTATCGAAAATTTCCCGAGATGTTCATGTGTTTATTTTGTCAAAATGTTGGAAGGTTCTTTGGGTGCTCGTGGGGTGTATGTGCATTATGAACATGTGTATCACATCTAAACAATCATGTTTTGTGGGCTCACAAAAAAGTTCATTCATCACTACACATGGAATTGGGATGATGTTTAACATTTGTTGAAGCGCTCCAAAGTTTTTGAACTCTTGTGATAGTACATTAGAATCTCATTCATAAACCTCTCTGTAGCTAGCTAGACTATGTAGTAAGTTTAGATACTAGTTTTGGCCCATTCGTTATGTCTTCCACTTTGTAACTTTTTAATCATTGTAGATTGATGTTTATGTATATATAATATTTTGGCCACTTCAACACATGTTTGTCAAATATTTAGTATATTTTGAGAAGTTAATTTTTACCAAATATTTCTCAAGTATGCAATTCACACCCATTTCAACATTTTAAAAAATATTGTCATTATTGGTGAGGAGCAATAGACAAATAATTATGACAAACCATGGATGTGACTTGGCAAAATATTATAGGGTTGTCAGAAAATATTTTGCCATGTCATGGAATATGTCATGGAATGGAATATTCCATGACATGGCAAAATATTTTGCCACTTCATTTAATAATATCCAAGTGGCAAAAAAATACTAATAATATTCCATGATGTGGCATGGAATATGCTCTAAAATTCCATTCTTGTTCACCTGAGTAGGCCCACCCATTCATGTTCGCCTACTTGCCCGTTAACGTCGTTGATTAGTGTTTTGGTGGTTCAACATTCTAGTTGAGTTTTGCAATGGGCTTATTTCCATTTGTGCAAACATGACTATAATGGAATTTGATTTGTCTATTTTGGGGTGGGAGAAAAATGTATACTGATAGTCATTGATGGATCTATCCCTTGAAGGAATCAAAATAGCCAGATAAATTGTTGCAATTATCATAGGTTATTGTAGGACTAAGTAGTGACTAGTCTATGAAACAATGTAAAATAGTAACATGCCATAAATAAAATTTCAGATTTGCCATAAATAAGATAAATACTTTAATTATGGCAAATGAAATATTTTAAGAGGCCTAAAGTATGTCCACCATTCCCAACTGAAATAATGTTGATGCATAAGATCAAATTTTGCTTACCTATGAATTTCATAGATTGCTTCAAAAAATGAATATTGAACATCTTATATTTTATGAAGTTATGTTTAGGAAAAAATAAAATCCAAATGAACCACTTCACTTGTTCATTACTAGAGGTGTTCATATAGGTAAAACTTTCATGTTAATGCTTTTGATTCAAGGCCTATTATGTTTTCACAACAAACATTTATAATTAGAACCATCTAAAAAGAAAACATTACTCATGGCATACACTGGAAAAATAACATTTAACATTGATGGAACCACAATTTGTTCAAATCTTTCTATTCCTTTTAATTGTAAAAAATTGCCATTTTAAAGTTCAAAATAACTAAATATGATCAGTTACAGTTGATGGTGTTGAATGAAATCTTTTTGATAAGCAGGAGAATATTGAAATTCACCGAACTTCGATTAAAATCAATTAAATTTGTGCATAAAAAATTCTTTGGAAATCTTGATGTCATTATTACATGTGACTTTTATCAAGTTCAACTTGTTCATGATGCAGGAGTTTTCAAAATCAATATGAATAATGTTGACAGTTTAACACCAAATGTTTGGATGGAAAATATCAAATGTTATGAATTGAAACAAATCATGCGCTAAAGTGATGAACAATTCATCAACATATTAAACTGATTTTGAACTACCACAATCACAATTTGACATGGATACAATAAATAGTTAATGTTTTCGTACACCACCTAAAAATCCAAAATTTCCATATTTATTTTATACAAATGAGTCAAGGCTTAAACATAATGAATCAACCTTTTTACAAAGTGATGGAGATGTGTACATATTTCGTGTAGAAAATAAACATCACGATACATGTCCTAAATCATTTCAATTGTAAAATGATTCAAATTTCATAACTAGATTACATTCAGAAATTTGAGCAAATAAAAACATGTTGATCAAACTTTGTGTTGGTAATTATTCAACACATGATGGTTTGGTAAATGGTGCAGGTGGGATTTTCCAAGCTTTAAATAAATTTCCTAATTCACAAGAAGTCATTTGGATTTTGTTTAATAACCTTAAAAGTGGTCAATTGACAAGAACAAAAAATGCACATTTTTATGAACACCAAATACATCCCACTTGGACACCTATAGAACCCATATCTAGAGATATCCAAATTGGTTCAAAATTCAATTCATATTATAATAAAGATGCAATTTTCTATTCAACTAGTTGCAACACGTACTATCATCAAGCACAAGGATTAACACTTGATCACTTGGCTTTTGATCCTAATGGAGTATATAAACAACACTTTCCCATATTAAGAACAAAAGAATTTTTTTACCTCCAACCTTCATAAATGGAAGATATCCAAATTGACCCAATTGTTGCCATAGAAATGCATTGATTGCAAACAATTGCATGATGGGATGTGCTAATGCCTACACCACATATACTTCATCATTCACATGTTTTTATTTTTTCTCTCAACATTAAATCCATATCATTACATAAAAATGATGTCTGCTTTGATTATAATTTAAAAGCATCTCATATATTATGTTTCAATGAAACACATTTCAATCCACAAACATCAAATATTATTTCTTTAATTGATCTAGAAAAACATTCAAGCATAATTGTATATGCACGAAATGGCACAATGATAATATGACAAATTACAACATTATCATCACATGAAACATTTACCATTTAGGGAATTGAATTTATTACAACAACATTCAATACAAATACAATAATACATGTACTAGCCATATATAAACCTTCAACATTATTATTTTCAACATTCATAAATCAACTTCAAAAGCTTTTGGATTTAATGCCAACATATTGTCCAACCTTAATAATGGGTGATTTCAACATTGACATGGTTGACCAAAACTCAATAAAACCAAATGAATTTAAATTTTTTTATGAACCAATACTCAATGGAACTTTAGTTTTAAAAAATCACAACAATTTATGGTATCCATATTGGTCACATATGGACAAATGCACCCATCTAATAAAATATTTCAAAAGTTGTTGAAGCATATTGGATTGATCACAAGCCAATATATTTTGCATTCAAATTGCCAAATTATGTTCCACAATACCATCACATAAGTTAAACAATATCCATACATTTTAAGGCAAAGACATTACACGATTAATTGCTTGTTTGTTCGGGGGAAAGCCCTATTGTTAAAGCATTACACCTTAACCTAGGAACTACAACTTTCTAGCTTATGTTCCAATCATAATTGATGCTATGGACTTTGGTGTTTAGTCCCCTAACACCAAGCTAGCCATTTAAGACTTAAACCTACTTACCATAAATTACAATGTTAAATTAATTTTTAGACTCCTACTCACAACTATGATGTTAAAGTGCTTACCAACAACTAAGTTAATGTTAAACCTTGACATTTTCTCATCATCATTTGCACCTATGATGTTGTCACATCTCTTTGAATTTTTAATTTTTTTTTACTATGTTGGGAAGGTGGTAAGTAGGTGAATGGGTGGATAAGTGAAAGGAAGATAGATCGATTGGTGGGCGTATAATGTTAAGGCTTAGGGAAAATTGGTTCATAATATTAACATTGAGTTAAAGAGTCCTTTTATGAGCTACTAACTAACATTACCATTTTAATTAAAAATATAAGGTTTTTGTAAATTTGGTGTTAACTTACCATGTTCCTAATATTTTCTTAACATCTTTTAACACTAACCACCACATAAGCAACCACATCATATTTCATATTAACTAACATTTGATGTGCAAATCTTACAAAATTTGGAGAATCCTTAACATTCAATTATGGATGACTTACCATCAGGTGTGAATCCACCTTCATATTGATTTCAACCAACAATCAGCATTCCCTCCTAGCAAACACTTGGCACACCACAGGAAAATTACTTGAAACATCTCCATACCAGCCTGGAGCATTAGATTATTCTTGGGAACATCCCCCAAATAACAAAGCGATATTTGGCCATGAGTTTTATATGTTACTTTGATAGTTAGGTTTATGAACAATGTTGAACATTGATCTAGTAATGCATCATTACATGTCCAATACACAACTACCTGTCAAAGATGCATTGAATAAAAAATGATTTTCTTTGGAAGGTAAAATGCTTCTTCAAAAGTCTTTTAGTCGTTAGGGTGACACACAGGATCTATGCCAACCACAACCACCTAAAAACCATTTCGGTAGTTGGAATATACAAGATACATCACCCAACAGTTTACATTGTTACGCAATTTTTAAAGTCAACAGTCCTGACAGACAACCTCTGTAGGAACCAAGTAAGCATTTCGGATTCAAAAGAATTCGTTTTCTTCATTGAGCTAGCATCCTCTGTCCACCCAGCTTACCAGTCTGCATATTGAATTGAAAATCTCGTATCTATGGCCAGAAGAGGAATCCAGCACCCACCAGCACACCATGTGAGATGGATGGTGTGTAGATAGGACACACTTTTTCATTGTAATAATGTCCCATAACTAACCATGGTGGTTAAGTATGTCCTAACTATCAACATGCATCTATCTACCTAGTAGCCACCAAATGCCTTGCATTCCCAACCCACTTACCTATAAACCCCCTTACATAGGTAGTTACCTAGTGAACTAGGTAATGTGAGATGGGAGTAGGAGGGTTTACACGATAGCCACAGTTGTGGTCCAATCCACAATTGAGTTATGACAGGTTTCCCATGGATGCACTAGTGGGAATCCCATATCTGTTTGCTGATTCAAGAGTTGGTGTATAAAGCATAATGAAAGCTGAGGGCAGATGTGTAGGGTAACGCCCTCAGAGCTGGCTGTTCCCAAAATAACTCAGGTGGCGCATATTTCACGAATGCCCAACTCCTCCGGTGTTACCTGACATAAAGCACAAACAGAAAATTATCTTTCAAAAAATTTCCCATGGTATCCACTGGGTTTCATGGGAAAAAAAGGCAAAATGCCCACTGGAGTCAACTTCTTTCACCTCATCTGCTTCTGCTTGCAAGCACTGGGAATTGCTCCATATCATGTAAGATGAGCTCTATGTGTTTTTGTGACACTGTTATCTTGTGAGATCACCCATTATTAGAGTTATAGTATCTCTCTCCCTCTCCCTCTCTCTCTTTGTCAAAGGGTTAATGTTTGATGCTAAAACTGCTCACATATTCCTAGAAGCATATTTGCATCCTGGATAGCTAAGCAATTGAAGATTTGAGAAAGACGTGGAAAAGTTGCAAATGGAAGAGATTTCAAGGACTGACGAGTGATCAAAGAGATCTCAAATATATTCTCAATACTTAATATTAATGGATTAGAAGTTTCAACGGCAGATTCATCTTTTAAAATGCTTACTTGACACTGGAAAGCATCCATTGCATTGCTTGTGCTGTGAGCTGCCACATCCAAACTTGCAATGTAAGGCTACAACACTACACATGTCAGAGCTTGATTGAGAATTTGAGGCAAGTGGCTTTGCTAAGAGAAATTGCACTTTGCATCATACACATCTCTTCCAACATCATGCACATAGTTTAGCACTTGCAGTCCAAACTGGCTCATACAAAGGAAACCGAGTATGTTTCTTAGTGTTTTCCTTATTGTCCTTCCAATTTCTGTGTTAGACGTATCCAGTTTAATCAAAAGTCTTCTAGCATCCAAATCAAGAATTTATGAAGAGAATGGTAAGGAATCATAACCGTCCCTTGTGAGAATCTCGATGCTCTGATTGGCTGTCAGGTCAAGTTACAAGCCATAACCTTCAAACCTCATTTCATTAGTGACCTACTAGTTAGCACAAGGTACTACCCTGGGCCTAAATGATTGGGTAAGCCTTTGCTGCTTGGATGAAGATTTCATAACCACTCTCTGTTTGAATGAAAAGAGGGCATCTCAATTCTTATGAGGCTGGTTATGTCTGGTTACTGGCTTGAGCATGCTGGCTACTGTGAGGTCTATGATGAGGTGATAGATGAGTCCTGTCTGGCATTTTGGAATGTTCCCCACCTGTAATTTTGACCCATTCAAAGGATTTTTAGTGAAAAGAATGGCCCACAATAGCCAGAATTGCAAAAAAAAAGAGAAAAAGATTGCCATATTTCTATGATAGGTTCCAGCAGTAGCCAAATTACAGAAGGATGCATAACATTTTAAAACTGTCATATTTAGATTATAGCCAAATTGGGCTAAATCTTATTGTGGGAAATTCACCACTTTCGCTACATCACAAAAATTATAAAAACACATAATACAAATAGAGAGTGTATAATACTTAAGGTCACAACTGGTCACTCTATATAGGGTGCTATTTTAAATATTCTTTATGGAGTCAATATTTAAAAGAAATGTAAATGGGGTGCGTAATGCCAATGATAATGTTTTGCTATTTGTTTCAGAATTCCACCTTCAAGTGCATACTACACACATGGTTTTAAGATCAATTTTACACTAATCTTTTTGGCCCCTACTCCACAGAAGTGTTGTACCTATTCAGGTAACGATCATAATAATTTCTTCCAGAGTTCTACCTTCACATGCTCGCGTAGTTCTCACAAAATGCGTGTTCTGTAGCACTTTCACTGCCTGCATTAACTACTATGGGCAAATATAATCTTAGGAGTTCTACGTGCTAGGAGCTGTTGGTGTGACGCAGGAAGAGAAAAGAGACCACCACCTATGATATTTGTCACTGTGGCAGTTGTTTAAGGCGGCGTTTCTTTTAAGGATTTTGTGATGTAGCCAATGTAGCGATCATTCACAAAATAATTTAGCCAAATTTGACTACACACTACATATGGAAGTAGGAAAAACAAAACCAGAATTCTCCTATATTCTTGGCTATCTACTGGAACTTGTCATAAAAATCTGGCAAGTTGAGAACAATTCTTCAAATTTTGGCGAATTTGAATGAAAAATTCAATGAATAGGTCAAATGTAATTTTTTCCATGAGAAATCCTTTGTATAGGTCAAAGTCATATATTTCAGGTCGAAACTTGGTGAAAATTTGCTAGTAAAAGAAACACTGGGACTCTAAGGATTCAATACTTGGCTGCTTGGCATTGAAACATGGACTGGATCACTCACTTCTTGGACTTGTAATACAATAGAAAAACCTGCCTGGATAAAGGTACCTATTGGTAGAATATCAGAGTCAACAAATACCCTATTTGGCCTGTAAAGTCTTCTACCCTTTCTATTACCCTACCCAGGTTTTGAACGTCTCAAACTTACCATGTTTGTACTTTTCACCCTAAACGGCTGGTGTGTTGAAATCTACAATTTTGGGGGCTGGGTGAATGTTTTGGGGTAGGTTAAAACAGTAAAACAGAGGTACATGCAGTAATCACCATGTAACTTACATGCATTCTAATTTACAACCAGTCCAATAAATATTTTTCTACCTTTTTTTCATTTTTTTTCAGGGCTTCTTTGACCACCTCTTTAGATTATTCTATCATTTCCAGTATGAGGATGCCTTGAACTTGTGATTAAAGTTGTTAAAAGGGTTTTGTAAGTCTTTGCACAATTTCCCATGGAGATGTTTTTTAACATATGCGATTGTGTTTGCAATGTTGGTTGCACAAATTCCTTCGTTTGTCAAAGTCCATACCTTTTTGAGATATGTTTCGGGATTTTTAAATCTATTTTTGCCAACTGACATATAATAAAACTCATGTGAGCAAGCATGCAAAAGTAGACTAAGAACATAAGCATCCCTCAACATTTTCATTTTTGATATAGATGTCACATTTTTTCTTTTCCCCCAAATATCATTATGAAAGCATCAATGCATTTCGTTAAGTTTATACTAAGTTGCATACGAAGTTTCAAAATTTTTATTGTAAAAATAGAAAATAAATAAATAAGTTTTAAATTAACCAAGTAAAATATGTTAAAACTTATTTTTAAATTAAAAAATATAAAAATATATGACCTTTAGTATGCAAAAGTTTAAAATAATTAATATATTTTAGTGTGCTATCAACTAAAAATTACCAAAATTAATTAAAGTCTTAGTTTCATTTATTTGCAACCAATTTGAAACACCTATTTGTATCTACTTGCATTTTAAAGAATCTACTTAAATACATATTAAGTACATTAAACATAATACTTTTATAATAAAATAAAAATTCCTCATATTGATCATTAAATTTACAAAAAAACATTTCAAAATTATCTATATTAAGACTTACTTTAACATGTTTCCACCATCATATAGTCACCCAACAAACCAAGACATTTTTCCTTGATTTCATGATATATATATATATATATATATTAGTCCCAAAAAAAATTGTTGAAAAAAATCATTGATTATGACATCATCCATTGATCACTATGTTAATTAATAGAAGATCGCAATTGCAAAATACAAATAACCTATTGCAAAAAAGCTAAATACATCAAAACAAGTTGTTCATATTCATGAAGCATAAAATCAAGAACACACCAAGATTTTTGCCTTCAACCAAAACATAAAAATTCAATAATGAAAAGAGATTCCAAAACTATCAAGATCAAGAACTTAAGTAAAAAAACACAAAACCAAAAATAACCAACTAAATTAAGTAAATGGAATAATCAACCAAGTAATTTAATTACACCCAACTAATAATAACTAACAAAAATTAACTAGTTGAATTTGAATTCTCACCATAGTAAAATCATAAAACATAATTTGAGTGAACATTCATAAATGCACTAACCACAATAGCCAACACGCAATTGCTGTCCCTGCACCAATAGCCATGGCACCCCTCCACAACATCCATGGGACCTTTCTTTTTTCATTTCTTTTTTCACTGGACCTAGGATGCATCCATGGCAATGCAAAACCATTGCCATTTCGCTGCCCTTCATTTGACCTCCTATGTGATGAAAAAAAATAAATTACAAATATGTATATAATGTTCCATGGGTGTTGTGGAAGGGTGCCCTGGCTATTGGGGCAGGGACAGCATTTACTGTGCTGGCTATTATGTCCAGAGCATGTCTGACTGATCACCCAAACCATGTTTGCCCACCATAATCCACCGCTTACAATATTGTAGAATGTAATGGGGCTTATGTTGGATGTTGCCTACCACTCCTCTTGTGGGAGCACAAGCCGTATTTATCTCGAACTCATAACAAATTGTTTGTTTGTTCTTTACTTGTATAAAGAACCTTCATTTCTGGTTCCAATTCCAAACATAAACGACACCAGGAATCTGGTTCTAGTCTGGTTCATCCAATATAATTCAGGTTCCGATTCTGAAAATCAGACCCTGTTTTGGTCCGATTCTTACTAACTCAGACCAGAACTGGTTAACCTCCTTAGTTCTAGTCATTTTTTTCCCCAAAGACATGTATTTAAGTTCTGTTCCAGTTCCACACATAAATAGAGCTGAGAACCTTATTGCATCCAGTTCTTACAAAAGTCAAATTCAGTTCAGGTTCTGATTCTCAAAACCAGACCCAGTTCCAGTTCCGTTCTGCTAATAGGAATTGGAGCTAGTGGTTTTCACCTGCCAAAGCAAGTACTGCTGAACAATTGTAAGAAGTAACAACCACATGTAGCCTAGACATGTATAGGCCAATTCATTTCATTTGTGTATGGTTTTTGACATGATCTGGATGGTGCCATCTTGATATCAACCTGCCCACAGTGGGAGTTCTTTGAAGAAAGCTGTGATTGATACTGTAAGAGATCTGACTGCCTGCTACCAATCACCAGTTGAGTAGCAGCCCCTATTTCAACCATGATAAAGTAGGTTACATCTAAGCCAGGCTTGTTGATGAATTGAACTCACACCTAACTTGCAAAAACCCATTGTCAAATGGCCATGGTCCTCAGGAGTGTTGGAGTCCTGGTGAGTGTTGGTACGTACAAGGAAAACTCAGTAGTAAACCTAATTATTCCCAAGTTTATGGAACTAAAATATTTTTTTCAGTCCAAAACAGGTACCATTTGAACTTAGTGCTGAAAGAAAACCATAGCAGTCTGATGTTAGGGTTTGCTGATCATTAATGATTCTAGACTAGTAGAGAGATGCTCCTCAGGGAGTATGTCCTAACAAGTATCAATTGGAGGCATGGGTGTTACATGTTAATGGGCTACACATATAGTACGATGTGCATTTGAATTATTGTGGATTTGAGAATCAATGCTTGCTTGTAATGTTGAATGCATGATTGGTTGTTGCTTGTAATTCTGTCCCATAGCTTTGTTCTCTTTTTGGAAAAAAGATGTTCACAATTACACTCCAAAAGTTACAATGCACAATACCAGGATCTTAGTTCAGATTTGGTCAATACAAGCACTGAGATATGACTTAGGAAATTCCATAAACCATCCTCTCGATACCATACTTGTACCATGAGAATGTGGTTTTTCAAATTTAGAAACCAAACCCAAAATCAAATTGAATTTTTAACTACTACTAACTTATGGTATTTCCAACACACCAACCAACACTAGTCCTAATTAGTGGCTTTTTTTTCAATTTTTGAAGTAAGAGTATGTGACAAGCATCCCAAGATAAATTTAGTATTTAATGATGACAATTCTTTGAGAAAATTTCAAAATTTTCTCCAAAAAGGAGCAGAGTGTCAAACTTTTAGGGGCACTAAAAAAGTGATGAAAAATTTCATCAATCGAATTATCCCTAAATTTTTAATGATTTTCTTGAAAAAACCAAGCATTTGCGACAGAATATACCTATTGTGTTTTGTTTACTGGTCCCAGCCATGCCGAAATTCGCCCAAAAAAAAAAAAAAAAAACTAGTTATAATCACTTATTATTAAAAACAAGGCTATTTTTTGCACCTGACATAACCAAATTGAAAGTTTTGTTATTATGTGTCCTCGAAAGGGCGAGTACAGCCTTGTGATCTTGCACAAGACTTAATTCAGAATAGGTTTATCTGCAGATCTACAAAGGTAAGATACATTGGTGTATGTCTCATTTTGATTCTCCTCATATGCATTAGGTATCATACCTATCACTAAGGAAGATAATTGAGCCTGTTTCTGAAATCTTATCAGCTTGAAAAAGCAAACATGATGGAGGATGGGAAAATGAACCATTACAGGTACTTTTCTATATATTTTTATTTCTTGAATTCTTAAGACATGGGTTTTCATTTTGTGTGATGGGTTAAAAATATGCCAACTTGTCATGTTCAAACCTTAAGACATTTTATAAAAGTTGTCTGTCATTGAAGGCAAGAAAAAAATTAACTTGTCACTAGGCTAGATAGTAGTATACTGTATATGTGAAAGGAACCTGGACAGTGACTGTTGGTAAGTGCACGCTTGCTTTTCAAAGATGTCATTATAGTAAGAGTTGAGATTTCACTAGAACTTAATTCTCCACATCATGTTTGCAACAGTTACAAAATCGTTTTGGCAGCAAACTTATCATCAGTACTTACTGTGAAGATAATTGTCATATTTATATTGCACATGTCATAAGAAAATGGGTGTATTATAGTTACCTATCCTTAAAGTCATGCTGTCTTTGGGCCCTGATTTGACCTTGTAATCTTGTTTCATCCCCAGTTTGAGTGTAGCCCTAAAGTGAGCGAAATTGGGTACAGGGTAATAAACCTGGTGATCTGTTCACACGATTTCCAGGATTTTATCCTTAAAAGACACGAATTTGTCAAGAGTACAAGTGGCATTGTGAAGGCATAAGTAAAACAAATAAAATTTTTGGGGCGAAATTATTGTGAGGATCAATTTAGGTGAGAAAACTAGGTGGGTCCCCTCTTCTTTTTCTTTATGTTTTGTTCATCCTGACTTTTGATTTCGTCACCAGTTTTTGCGCCCCCCCCCTTGAGTCACTTTACAGATATCTCTATCATGTATCCTCTTTTTTGTTCTAAGAATACATGTGTTAAATAAAGATTCAAGTTGGCCACTATGAGGTGCAATAATACACGAGAAATCTGTTTGCAGATCACATACCTGGTGAATGATTCAAATGCTCAGAGCTACCTCATGGGGGAAGGTGTTAAATAATCAAAGGGTTTCTATTGCAGGCAGTACAAAAGTACTGTCTGCTTATATTTTCCCTTCTCTGCCATCGGCCAGATCCATCTTTAAAAAAAAAAGATGGGTGCTGCCCAGACACATTTTGGTGCTGCCTATTATAGGCTTTGTGTCCTGTTATGCACATTTTGGGCCTGTAATAGATACTAGGCTCAAAATGTGCACAACAGCACCCAAAGTTTAGGGTTTAAGCAGCACCAAAATGTTTATTGCAGGCAGTCCGAGACTTAACTTGTACGGGCAAATGGGCAGCCAGCGAAAAAAGAAGCAGGCAGTACTTTTGTACTGAGAGCAATAAGGACCCTTTGCCTATTTAAGCTGTTCTCCTGAGGGTCAAGAGCCTGAACACTGATGGTAATTATTTAATTCAGCTGCCCTTGTGCAGAGGTACTACTGTTGCAGTTCACTCACATGAACGAAGTCAGATTTGGCCATGTGAAGACACACAACTATCATATCATCCATCTATGAAGGAAGGTAGTTTGTTTTGTAGGTATGACATCCACCAAACCAGGATGCTTCAGATCGTTTTCTTGGTGTCTTTGGAAAGCTCTCGCTGAGGAGGGGTGCATGGGCTTGGTTCCATGCCGTTTGGACTTGTGGTGCAAAAGTTCTTGAATATTGAATGATTTCTTCACTGAAAATTAAATTAAATCATAGCTGAAAATTTCGAAGGAATTGAAATGTGCATTTGGTGTTGTTGGAAAGATCTTGATGAGCTCGATTTAATGGAATATATTTGGTAAGATTTGGATTCAGAATGTGGGAGATATTGATTTTAAAGCGATTTCAGCTGCTGAAAATTCAAATAAATTCCAAAAAACCAAGTTTTGGAAGGAAAAATCAGTTGAGGACGTGGTAACACTTGGGCCAACGGCACAGGCCACACTAGTATCTGTGAAAAACCACATTGCTCATAAGCACAAATTTCTTAGCCTACAAGGCAACTCACATGACCATCTCTAGCGCACACTGGATGCAGATTGTTGAGGAAACGTGGGTCTCTCTCTCTCTCTCTTCAGACTAATTGACTCTTGTCAACCACCACATCGTTCATTAGTTGATTTAAAATCTTCAGTTGCCCTGTGTCTAGTTTCCTGTTTAAACTTTACATGGATGAATTTCACAAAACCATTAAACAGAGCAGTAAACAGAGGCAACAAATCTAGCCTGGCACAAGGCTTGACTCAGTTGCATGGCAGTGCTTAGCAAGAAAAATATTTTTAATTTTATAAATCTGAATTGTGATTAATGTATATATATTTCTTGAACAATGTTTTCTAGCAAAAGAAAGTGATTTAATGATTTGAATCCCCTTTCAACCCAAAGATTTAGGATTTTATCATTTTTTCAAAAAAAAATTCATAGACAAAAATGGATGAAAGAACAGCCCTTGAGTAGTAAGATTGTCAAGCTAGTTGCTCCCGGGCCCTAATTTCATTAAGGAGAAAGGGATTAAATGGCAACTCCAGCCAAGCTACCTAGGGGGGAGAAGAGGATTTGGAATATTCAACAAAGTTGTCCCATGGAAAGGGTGTTGGAAGTCCCAACCAAGTTGCTTTGGGGAGCAATTTCCTAAGGAAGAATGGGATTAAGTGGTGGATAATGAGGGAGAAAAGGATTTTTCCTATGGAGAAGGCAACTAAGTGGTAGCCCCAATTGAGTTCCTCAGGGGAACAACTTCCTTGACGAGAAGGGGACTCATAAGTGACCCCAACCAAGTTGTCGCAAGGAGAATTGAACTTTCCTTGAGGAGAAGGGGGCCGAAGTGGTGACCACATTCAAGTTGCCCCAAGGAAAAATTTCCTTGGGAAGAAGGGGACTAAGTAATAGCCTCAACTAAGTTTTTGGAAGCAACTTCCTTGGAAAAAAATGGATTTCCATTGGGAAAAGGGGACAAGTGGTAACTCCAACCAAGTTCCCTGGGGAGCAACTTCGTTGGGGGAAAAGTTGATTAAATTGCTTTGGGGAGAAAGGGGTTTGGAATTTTTCGAATTTTGAGGACACAAATGCAAGGAATAAATTTTGTTCAAATCAATAGATTTTTACATTGTTAGAAACCTTTCAAAGTGTAAATATGAAAAACAAGCTTATGTTCTTCATTTTAAGTTGTGAATTAGAAGTAAGGATACATAAAAACAGTTAGGAATCAAATTATCAATTTGATTCTTGATCATTCGAACTTAGGAAACAAAGGCCAGATGACTTATAGTAGAAACTTGCAACAAGATTTTTTAAATTGAAAGTTCTTCACTTGGAGTTAATATAAAAAACTTACAAGCTTGCAAAGTTGTAAAAACCATGTGTTTTCAAGGGAACTTGAGCCCAAAACATAAAACAAAGGGATGAAATAAAAACATAACAACTAACACCAAGAATATGAAATGTGCAAAATCAAAATACAAAAAAAAAATATTGCAAAGAAGTAAGTAAATATAAACATAAAAAAACAAAACAAAGTTATAGAACAAGATCATACTAACGTTGAATAGATTGAAAGTAATGAAGGGTTTCATTTCTATTTATATTTTTCGGGGACTTAGCTTGAGAAAAGTTTTATGCAAGTTTTCATATGCCTATTTATTAGGGAAGTTTTTAAAGAAGCTTCTTAAATGCAAGTGAATTACGAATTAATTAAGAGTGAACTAACATTTAGTTATAAATGAATTAAGAATTAATTAAGAGTTGATTAAGAGTTAATTGAAATTGAATTAAAAAAATTAAAAAAAAATTAAAAATGAACTATGAATCAATTAAAAATAAATTAAAAATTATAAACTAATTAAAAATGAATTAAAAATTGATCATGAATCATGGATGAACATTTATATGAATGAATTCGATTCATCATGTGAAAGTGTTATTTGTAACAATTCTTATAACAACTTGGTTGCATTATCCTTGGGCAATTTCCAAATTGCCAATTTAATTACTAGCTTTTCTTCCATAACTTTTAATTCACAATTTCAAATGAAAAATGCAACCTCATTTTTGATATCTACACATTAAATTTTTTTTTTATTTGGACAAAATTTACCCCTTACATATTTGTCTAACAAATTCAGGACATTCAAATTCTTTTTTCCCTTATCCAACTTAGTCCTTTTCTTTGTAAGCAAGATGGTCCCATGGAACTTGGTTGGGGCTACCACTTAATTTTTTTTTCCTTGGGGAAAGACCCCTTTTCTTCAAAGAAATTACTTCAAGAATTACTCCCCAAAACAACTTGGTTCTGGCCACCATTTAATCCCCTTTTCCCCCCAAAAAAATGTTCCTTAGGGAACTTGATTAAAGCCACCATTTTAATCTTTTTTTCCCTAGGGGAAATTTTCTTCTCCTTAGAAAAGTTCTGACTTGAAGCAATTTTGGTTGAAACTTCTGGGTTTTTTCCTTTTGATCAACTTGGTTGGGGTTATCACATATCCCTTTCTTCCCAGAAAAATTGTTTTTTAGGGAAATCAATTTGAAGAAATTACTGAAGGAATATATATATATATATATATATATATATATCCATTCCATATGTGGAAAAAAAAGATAATAAAAAAAATTAGACCCTAGACCTTTGGCTTGAAGCATGGGATTTTAACTATTCCATCTCATTGTTTTCTTGAAAATATTGTATAAGAAAAATATTTAAAACATTAATCATAGTTCAAATATAATCAAAATTAAACAAAAATGTTTTTCTTGTTGTTTCACAATTTCATTGAACCTGATGCCACATTTAATTTATTACATTTGTTTAATGCTTTTTGACAATATTTACCTTAGTTCATAAAATATTGGTAAGGTCCTTACAATTAGTTTCTATACTAGTTTTGATACCAGGTGTAGGCTTATATGTTAGATGAACATTGGTAACACCTGCTGATGGGCTATGCATGATGGATGGTTTGGTAGGTGGATAGGAAATATTGTTTTGTGGTATTCCAATCCCATAGCTAATTACCTTTAATTAACTGTGTACTAACTTGGTTGGTTATTAATTTTTTTTCATAACAACTAAGTAGGTTACTTTTTCAAAAAACATTTGGAGTCCCAATTAAGTGATCAATATCAAAAATATTTTTGAATGTTGGTTAGGTTATTGATATTTTTGGGTAATAATCATCATTATGCATGAGGGCAAGTTATCACAGAATTAATTCTCAATCACTGCTTATCATGTTAGTCATTATCTTGTTATAAGGTTTATTATTATTATTATTATAATCTTTGATCATAGTGTTTTAAGATTGATAATTTACATGTATGATAACCAAATCATCTGAGTAGGTTATTAAAATTTGAAATTTCAATGTCAAGCAATTAGGTTATTAACTGGTTAAAAAAAAAATCAATAACCAACAAGTAGATTATTAATAACCAAGTTAATAATCAAGTTAAAACTCAATAACCAGCCAACACTGGTAGTATCCATTTACAAGTATCTACCCACCTTATAGTCACCAGGTGCCCTACTTACTTACCTATTTACATAACAACCACTTAACTACCTATCTCCTTTGTTATGATACATACCCATTTAGTGTGAGGTGGGATAGGATAATTTAGAGGTGTAGGGCAAAGCCTCATGGTGGGGGCATTCCAAAAATAAGACGCTTAAGACAAGGCACGTTTTGAGAATGTCCTTGACTCATGAACTTCACCCCTTTTAAAACATAAAGCAAAGGTTGTCATGAACCTGAAGATACTTAGATAACTCAGCAAAGCGAGGATTCTTACACCTGCTCTTTTTGAGTGGAATGGATCTTACACTTGTATAAGTAGCCATAATTTCCCTCTCACTCCTAAGAAGTGGACATAATATCCCTCCTCTTGCTAAGAGGGTTTTTCATGGATTTAAGGTACCTTTCAAAAGCACTGGGAAATTCTTGGAGAACTTTACTATAGAATTTACCAAGGTAAAATAGAGGATGCTAAACACCCCCTCCAACTAAATTTGTCAGTGTCAATGTGGTGCCCTGCATGGCACTTGCATGGTTCTGTCACAAGGTTTAAGTAATTGTGGTGTTACAAATAAGTCAAATAAATTAGAATGCCATAGCAATCGGACAGATGGAACTAGATTGCCAATAGATACCTGACCTGTCTCTTGAATGGTTGTGAGTTTGAATGTGGTAAGCAATTGCAAGACATGTAGGACATGCAAGACAACAAGTGTGATAATGGAGATCAGAATGTGCAGGACATTGCACACTGACAGCTGCAAAGTTTAAACCAAGTCAAAGGGTTTCCAATGGATGGTGCACTGGTGAGTGCTGTATCACATAATCCTCTTTAGAGGAGATTGATTCTTGTGAAATTGTCCCATCTTTGGGTACCATACTGTGAATACATATATTATACTTCTATGGGTCCACTATGGTCTGTTGATGTTCTGGCAGTGACGACTTTTTGCACCGTGCAGCCATGTTCTCAACATATTCTTTTTGCAGTCATCAACTAACATATGATTTGCAGCTTGATGCCATACACACACACACACATCATGAGGCAACAATGAAGCCAAGGTCACATGCCACAGAATTTAAAATCATCACAATTGGCCAACTGCCAATAATCTGGAGCACCCCCACCTACCCAAAAATGGTGCATATTTTTGGTTTGTTTTTTTCTTTGGGTTCTGCTTCCTACTCAAGAGGCAAATTCCAAACTAAAAGAAAACAACAGAAAACACATCAAGAATTTTGCACAGTAATATATGATGGTAATTGATAGAGGTAGTAGAGCTTGTTTTATTTTCATGTAGTGTGTGGTTGGTAATCATACTTCTTACTCCATTTGTTGTCGTCAAAGTATCTATGAAGAAAAATTATACTTATTCTTCTTCATGGCTAGTAAATTAATAATAGATCCAATAAGTATATTTCCTCATCACTCTCTGCTCTTTTAGGTCATGGCTTGCCACAAGGACTATGCATTCCCTTGGATCTACAACATCTTAAAGCTGCAAGTAGCTTGGAATATGAATAGAAATAGGTGATCTTCAAGCACACCAATAGAGAATACCTAATAACTTGCTAAATTAAAATATTTATTTAAAACTTAAAGCTCCAGAAGCAGAATATATGATATTTCTCTTATTTCAAATATCTATTCCATTGTAATGCATCTCAATTTATTTTGTTCTTAAACAATTTAGTTTAACCACATATTTTTGTCAAGGAAGAGAAGTTATAACTTATAATGCATCTGAAATGGGATTATGTTTGAAACTAAGTAAAATTAATGTGTATATTACACCTTTGTTTCTTAAACACAACGCAAAGAAAAACCCCATCATCATTACATGAAAGCTACTCATTCGAACTTCTCTAACATTCATTTGAAGAGCACAGTGAAGAAGCAATGAGAGGGAGGAAATAAGTAAGACAAATGAACCTTAACCAACCACCACCACCATTCTTCATTCATACACAAGTACTGGGAGAAATTTCCTAGTGTACTTGGAGGGCACATTATGCACATTAATAAGGTCTTCTCAGAGGAGTTGCCTTACAAGTACAAGAGGTCTCTTGTAGGTGTGAGGTACCTCTTGCTTCTATCAAACTAGTGACTTATGTATGTTTAGGCTTATGATAATGTTCACCTCAATAATGTTTGTTTTGGCACTCCCCAATTAGAAAGCTTGTACTTTGCACTCTCAAATGAAGAATACAAATCTTTTTGTTTGTTTAGCTTTATAATTTCTAAGAATGTCATAAGGCTACTTGACTATGGTTTAAAAGGGTGATAGAAAGGTTGGGCCTCTTGGCTGCTCTTGCATCACCTAATTGCTTGAGTGAGGACACCAAATAACCTCAATGTGTTTTAATTTTTAAGAATATCATCAGGCTACTTGGCTATGGGATGGAAAGGTGATAAAAAATTGGGCCTCTTTGGTGCTCTTGCATCACCTCATTGCTTGAGGGCGGAACTTAAATAATCTCAACGTGCTTTTTCCAGGCTTGGCTCTTTGTGCATTGCACGATTTTGCATAAAAATGTGTAGTTCTGCTTATTTTGTTATGCGCATTATGTTATCTCACTCAAGTTTGGAACTCACCACTTCTCTACAGAGAATGAGTATATTCACCATAAACATACTTTTAAACATTCAGTAAAGAAAATGTTATGTTTTATTTCTGGTAAAACTATGGTCAGACTAGTCAAGCCTTGCAACACAACAGTGCAACTTTGTGTAATTTGTGGCATTGATGTTTATATGGAGCTTGTTGAAAGGTGTTTAGCATCTTGCAATGCATATTAAATAAGATATCTATTGTTAAAAGTGTTAAAAACATTTTTGGCCTAATGATAAGGAACAACACATTTTTATCCCATATGCTTTTCAAAACTTGTATTAAGGCAACCTACAAATATGATATGGATGTATCTACAGTACACTATGTAATGAGAAAACCTACAAACTTGACTACAAGGAAAGGCTTCTCGTAAAGGAGTTGCAAGGTGCAGAAAAGACAAGTGTTAATTACTTTCTAGACCATCTGAGATGGTACTTAAACTTACGTCCAAGACCTTGTATAGAAGGCCTCGACACATTTGGGTCAATGTTAGGGCCGGATTTAACTGACCTTAACATTTCAAGATCAGATCTCGGTCCATGTCTTGAGGTAGGGTATCGACTTAGTGTGAGTCTTACTACTACGAGTCTTGTCCCATGTGGACCCACCAAATCTGGATCTGGCTGAAAACTTGAAATCGACCAACACTGGTTTAGACTTCAGATTCGACTCCGGCCTCCTCGTAGGCCCCTCATTTCAGGAGTGTCCCCACCCTGGGGCCTTACCCTACACATAAAGAGTGGGGGCGACTAAAGAGGACTTGATTCTCGTCTGACAGCAAAGTGGGTGCAGATCATGAGGACGGTGGCAGCTCCATAATGAGCGTCTCTGTCTTCACCCCACTGTCTTCACATTGATTCTCCAGTTGTCTCTCACCTGCCACCAATTCTGCTGCAATTTCTGGCTTTGTTGTTCTGCTGAATTTCTGCTGCCCATCATTTTCTCTCTTCATCACATTTGCTATTATCATCATCTCCTCCTATCCTTTCTCTTCCGCCTTGCAGCAGTTTGCGGTCCAAAGGCATTATTATCATTTATCATTGCAGACAGAAAGCATTGGTTCCCTTCTTCCCTCATTTCCTTTTTTTCTTGCAGGCATCTGAAAGTTTTGATCACCCAGAGAGACCTAGATCTCCTTTTAGTTTTGAGGAGGAGGAGAAGCTGTATCGCGGAGTTTGGAGGTTTTGCTTTTGGGCTGTTGCTGTTGTGGGTATAGTAGTTGACCTGTAGCTATGAAGGGGGCGAGCAAGTTTGTGTTGGGTTTAGTTTTGTTGAGCTTCTTGTGTGCAGTTGCTGTTGGGGAGAACTATCCCAATTTTGAGTTCGTGCAGCAGCATCAGGATCAGTCGAGTACGACTGCGGTGAGCCAGTCTAGCAGTAATGTGCAGGATGTTGCAGTGCCAGAGCCGAAGACGGCTACCGAGTTTGCCAAGATGAAGCCCAACAACTACCCCAATTTTGAGTTCAGAACTGAGGATGTGAAAGAGTCCTCCAGCAATGCCGTTACGACAACTTCCAGCTTCCAGAGTGTCCCTGAGAACAAGCCGAACAATTATCCGAACTTCGAGTTCAAGGAGTCGAATACAGCGAAGGCGTCGTACGACAGTCTTTTCGGCCAGGAGCAGACTGCTTATAGAACTACTACGACAACTACTCCTGGCTCCACCGTTTACAGGGGCTCAGACGCGAGCGGGAGATATCCTTCGTCTTTCGACCTCACCAATGCACGACACCAAACTGAAGTACGAGGAGCTTCGACGACTGAAGCGGCTGGTTCGCAGTTCACCGACACTAGGGGTAACAGCTTCTCTACCAGCTCCTCAGATGACAAGACCTCAAGCACATCGCCGCAGTATAGAGGCTCAGATCCGTATGCACGAAACCCCTCTTCGTTCGATCTGACCAACGCACGCTACCAAGAAGCTCAGCCTCAGAGCCAGACGCAGCAATTTAGCACCAGGGACAGCTTCACCACCAACACTAACCCCGCGAGTACTTCATCGAGTACTTTATATAGAGGCTCAGATGCGAGTGGCAGGTATCCCTCTTCTTTTGACCTCACCAATGCACGATACCAAACTTCTCATTCTCAACAAGATGCAACTGGTTCTCAGTACTTCAGTACCCAGAACTCCATTCCCCACGAGTCGTCGGTCTCCACTCACCGTAGCTCCGATGCGAGTGGGATGTATCCCTCTTCTTTCGATCTGACTAACGCGCGGCAGCAAGCTTCCTATGTATATAACGCGGAGCAGGCCTCCAGATCGACCAACCAGTTCACTACTTCCGGCAAGGTGTTCGGTGACGAGAGCTCCGCATACAGATTCAATGGAGGCAGCAAATACAGCACCGAGCAGGTTGCAGCTGATCAGACGACGTCTTTTGGAACGTTCAATCACGACACCAGGGAGTTTACATCCGGCGACTTGAAGACTAGTTTTGGGACCACAACTCCGGCTGCTGACGCTTCTTCCCAGTCCCGTCCGTCTTCCATTCCTACTGCGGGCAAAGGATGCTCCAGCAGGTAAAGCAACGATCTAGCAACCTCCTCCTCAAGTTGTAGAAGCAAAAAAATAACTCCATGTCTCTTGGTCCAAACCCCTCCAACGTGTCTCAATATCATGCCACAATGTCGCACTCCTTTACTAGTTTGGTGAAATATTTTATATCTTTATTTGTTAAGATTGATGGGAAACAAAATACATGAATACGTCAAGGAGTCTGCCCTTCTAGTCCTGCCTGGAACACCGTAACTGATTTGAACTCTTCTTGGTCACTGTAATGCTTAAGAGTTGTGTCTGCAGCTAGCTAGCTGCTTGACATGATCATCTGGATGTTGATGATGAATATTATTTTGTGTTGTTATGCATTGAGTGCTTGCAGTTACTGGACCTCACACACGGGCAACTGGCCGAGTTTCTTCACCATCAACTCAAAAGTCACAGATGCATTCCCAGGATCCAAGGTTGCCATAGTGTATGGAACCACCACACTCTTGCAAGCATTGTATGATACTCGACCAGATGGGTACAGCCAGCTTCTGAGCCATGGTGTGGCAGCTCTCTTGAATGCTTATGAGAAGCCCTCTAGCTATGAATACTCTCACACTGCCGTCATTGAACTCTTCACCAATGCCTTGGCTTCCAGAACTAGTGCTGCCCAGCAAGCTCTCAAGTTCCAGAATGCAAACACTGCCTATGGTACTGAAGGATGTGATGCTTAGTTCATCTGTCATGAAAACAACAACCAGTGTGTAGTTCTCATTGCAAACACCCGTCTGATAAGCTCCAAGCTCCAAGCTCTAAGCTCCGCTCTATACACAACTTCTTTTGTGTTTTGCTACAATCTTTAAACTGTATGCTGCTCAAATGAGCAGTGACATTGATTTGCTACTGGAGTGTTTCTGCCACCAATATCCTGCTTGTTAAACAGTAAGAAGTCATAAATGGAAGAAGGCAATGGACAGACTGTCACTAGCTGGCTTTGTTTTCTTCAGCTCCAGTACCTGGGCATTGTTTAGCTCTGGTTCTTCTGTTTGGTGTTGGTCTAACTTGCTCCTTGTAAGAATAGCTTTTTGTTTCTTGAGAATCTCTTCTCAATCTGCTGCACCAAATATGTACTTTGGATGCGAACTTTATAAATTGACATCATATGTTCGCAATAGCGATGAATGTTATTGTCTCTTTGATGAACCAATTTGATCCCTACTTCACTCTTCATTTGCCTAAATTTTCAAGCAGTTCTGGTGTGGTCCTGGGTCCATAAAATTTCTCTCTGGGCTTCAAGTAATGTCAGATGTAATGGCATTTTCCTGGTGCTTTGGATACAAAGAGTGAGATGGTGTCCAAAGAGTGAGATGGGTCTATGTCTGCACAGCAAGTTTTTCTTCTTGTAGGTGTTCAGAACTGCTCAACCACAATACAGGTGCAAGCAAGTGTGCTCTACAAGTCCTTTCATTTCTTTGGTCTTGCTGAAATTCTTCTCTGCTGTTCCATCCATGATTGCTGTCTGCTGGTGGCAATGGCTCATTGAAATGCAGAAGTGAGGTTCTCAGCCCCAGTGTATTAGGTGCCTGCATGTGCTCATGTGATAAACACAAGGTATGTCTGTGTTCACATTGGAGCTTCAATCCCCAATTGCTCATAAGGATTTCTGCAGTATGGACTGGGACATCATTCTGAGTACAGTAGTGGAATAGCATCTTGTGACATGGACGAATGGCTTCACTTCATATTCAATGATCCATTAGGATTCAATGTAAAGAAATGAATCAAAATTAGTAGACTGACTGAGCTTAATCAAGTCTGTGAACATCTCTTTTGATAATTTGATCTTCAGCTAACTTAATGTACATCCCTGTTTGTTTTCGAAGTCACTGATTTCCAAACCCTTGATTATATTGAGGGAGGAGTTTCCATTGTGGACTGATTCAACTGGGTCATCAGATCTGCTGCTACATCCCCACTTTACTTCAAAGCCACTAATGTCTGATCCTTGATTTCTATCATGGAAAACTTGTATCTTGAGGAATCTTTGCCTATAATCCACCTGTGCAAGTACAAGTTCATCAAAACATTAAATAACCCAGCAATGTCTGACGTTAAGGTGCACATGAGTTTTCTTCCCTTCTGCAGTCAGAACCAGGAGGTTTGGAGTTCTGCATTATCTATGTGCACAAACATTCAAAAACCCAGCAATGACTGACATTGAGTTACTGATATGAGTTCTCTTCTTTTCTTGGCATCAGAACCATGTAGTTTGGATTCTGCATTTCTAGCATATCCAAGTGCACACATTCAATAACCCAGCAATGCCTGACATTGAGGTACTGATATGAGTTCTCTTCTTTTCTTGGAGTCAGAACTATGTCCTTTGGAGTTTCTGCATTCCTAGCATATCCATGTGCACCACATGACAAATCTGAATCCAGAGCTCTAATCCAGCCTAGATTCAAAGATCAACAACTCTTGGATTTTGACTGAGGTTGCCACCTGACCATTATACACAACCTTAAACTCAGACTGGACAGACTGAAGTTAAAGGGCCTCACTAAAAACCCACAGAACAATTTCAAGTAGCCAATCATGATAACCTCAATACAGAGTTTTGTATCATTCAGAGTTCAAATTAGGAAAACCTCAAGACAGTTTTGGATCATTCAGAGGTATGTTGGAAGGTACAGAGGTTGATACAGTGGCTGGAAGAGACAAAAAGTTGGCAGTAAACAAATGTGGCGCTCTGAACAATTTTTTTGCTGTCCATTTGCAGTTCTTGTTTTGTCCCTTCAGATGTTGTTTGCTTTGTCTTATGCAGCTCTAGGTTGCAGTTTGGGTTTGTTGGCTTCTCTTCTGTTTGGCCTTCTTTTGTTTTATTGCTTTGGCGATAGCTGCTGATGGCAAGAGATGATCAGGGATTCCCTTTTTAGTAATGCAGGTTTCTTTTCTTCCTCAGTGCTTTTCATCATGTTGAATTTTCCCCAACCCTGCATATCTGTTGTCAAACAAACCAAACACAGAGAAAGGAAAAAGAGGCAAAGCTTGAAGTGTGATAGAAATCTTAAAGTACATTTAGTTATACCCTAAACCCTATTCTGTCCAAGGCCACCAACACAGATCCCAAAATCCCTGTCAAAAGTTGCAATGCATGATTTTTCCTTCATATGAGTTCCAACCAAAAGTAGCTGAAAAATTCATGGATTGTGCAACTTCAACTTGGTAGAGTTTTCACCTGTGAATGAGGCAACCCATCTCAGTTGCAAAGCTCTGAGGAATCAAACAGTCAGAAGACAACATGATTGTGACAACTAGAGCTCAGGCTCCCATACATGAAAATACAGAACTCTCATGGCCATGCTCTTCCGGATGTAAAATGCTGATAAAATTTGAATTTGTTAGGTTATTGGCACTTCACAACCAGCCTGTCAATATCTTACAAATCTATGATATGCTTAGGAAACTAGGAGCAAGGTTTTGTTTTATCAGGTACCTGCAAATACGAAGGAAGGAAAGATTAGGTCAAAATTTGAAAAATCTTGAAAGTTACATGAACTTGAAAAAAGTTTCAGACCAGCAAGGCCTGGAACCATGTTTAAAAAACATTAATTCTATATGTAAGATAATTGTAACATACAAGCCCGCATTGTCCCTTACTGCAATGGACACGAACATTATTCTTCAATTCACAAAGAGTAGGAACGGTAGGCTATGGATGCTAAATGTAATCACAAAATTGAAATTAGATAAGGAAATAACCATGACTGTGTAGAACTCACAAGCCAACCCTCAACTAAAGAAACCAAACAAGTATACATTCCTCTAATATAAATCTATGAAATTGCAGCAAAATCTCCAAGACAACACTTTCAATGTAGTTACACCACAAAAAGTGTAGTCATGACCCCATGCAAGTTGGTCACAAATTGTCAAACCATCACCTTCATCACAAATAGCAGTGACAAGCTGCCATGACTAGCACTGCATTCATTGGCTTCCGACAATAGTGTAAACAAGTAAATAATAATCTAACCAAAAATTTGGGCAAACGATTATACCTACTGAACAAATAGTGAAAGTTATTCCATACTTATGACGTAAGCAACATGGAAAGAATTTTGAGATGATCCTCAATAAGAAATTGGATATTTGAAATCTCCAAAAACAGAAACCATCAGTAAAAATGAAAGAAAGGAGAGGAGACCCCACTGTAAGCAAAGAGAAAAACTAGGCCACAAAACAAAATTAATGAGTGGTTGATTAAGTGTTAGTTGCATGTGTTCAAGGGCTTTCAACAGCAAAATGTAGGGTGTTGACCACCCACCACAACAAACAACCCACAAATACATGGGGTGATTAGGTCAATGTGAAAGCAACTGTTGGCCAAGCGTATATTAAGGTCCATTATGCACTAGAATTTGAGTCTAGAAATCATTTGTACCATTGAAACTTATTTATGTCCCTAGCATCCAATTAACACAAAGGAGATGAAAAAATCTCTCTTTTGCATGATTTGTGACAAAAATAAGTGAAAATTAACAAACGTTGTAATCATCTCATTGCCCTCTTCTTTCTTTTCAACCAGGGACAAGGACCCCTGCATTTTTTCCATGCTCTCAAAGTAAACACAAAACCAACATTGATGTATAAAAGTTACATAATCTTGCAAGTTATGACAAATGTGGATCACCAATGTGAAGAAATATACACATTGTTCCAATTCAGATATCTTCACAACATAATGATCATGGTAAAGGCGATCATCTGTGAGATCATAGAAATCCTTGGCAATACAGCAGAAGAGGACAGGAAATCCCCTCTGAGATCATAGAAATCCATGACAATACAGCAGCAGAGCACAAGGAAATCAGCTTCAGATCATAGAAATCTTTGATGATACCGCAGCAAAGGACTTCTCCTGCCCCTATATGCCTGAAATGTAAAAAGCCAGCAATTCTACCAAAATACAACACAATTTTGAAAGTACATATTGTGAAAGCTGATTTTGTTATTCCAAGTGTCATGAGCACATGGCCTTCTCCAACATGTCCTTCAACTCTCCCACTGTTGTATGCCTCTGTTTCACAATATTCCAAACAGTTTTTTCTGGAAAAATGCACTGACAAATTTTGCCCTACAACGCTCAGGAAGGAACTGACAATAAGGAGGGCTATCAGCTTTGACACAATGAACTATAGTACGGCTTGTAACCAATTACGGGATGACTTTGGCTGCGGTTAAAAAACAAGCTGGATGCCTGAGACATGCATACGTTCCAATCAACAACTAGATTCATGAGCATAAAGCTCTCGACCAAAGACGGAAGTACCAATCTTGATTGCCCAGAGATACTTTGAACACAAGTTTTTTCCTAATATTGATCTAGGCCAAAGCTTGAAAGAAAATGCTCACAAAGTGTGATATCACAGCCACCAAAAAATTCACCATTGATGTAGAGTTGTGGAAAGGTGGGTCGTTGTGAGTGTACGCTTCATACCCTGGCCGCCTGGCGCAAGGACGCATGATCCTCCAAGATTCACCGTCTCATATGGAACGCTTAGAGTATTGAGCAGTTGCACGCATGTGTTAGAGAATCCGCATGACTGTGCAAACGTCTTGGTCCCTTTCATGAACAGAACCACTTTGTTTGCACTCAAATACTTGTTGGTCCTCTCCTTCAGTTCAGGTGTGAAACCAAATCTTCACGGGGCGGTGCTTTCTGATGTCATGGTTGGCGATGGTGGCAAGCTGGAGATGCAATCCGTGCCTGATAAGAGACAACGCCATGGCAGCTGCCCTCAAAGCCAATCACGGTTTTCCTACACGACCTTCGGCGAAGAAGAAAGCCTCAGACCAAGAGTTTGCAAGATGGCAAACACGAAACCCTAAGATCGACATTCTGAGAAGTATTCCCAACCAGATTATGCAGATATTAAACACGATTTGTATGCCTCAAAATGTGGATTACAATTTTTCAAATTTTGCCAAATTTGTCTCCTCTTCAAGATCCCTTGTTGCTGAGATGTTGTAGGATCTTTAGATCTTTTTCACGTTAACTTACATCATACGCATGGAAACTTCTCAATAGTTATGAAGATTATTTGTAACTCACTCTCTCTGCTAGCAATGCCCAGCCCATCTGTCACAATCATCTGATGTGTTGAAACTTGCTTGCATCGTTCAACTTGCAGACGATTGTGATAATAGTGTGGAGAAGCTAGGTGCACATATTAATCCCATCTTTGGTGTTATCTACTTGGAGGGAAGTTCTCTATGAGGAAGTGAAGGTGGGTGATCCTGGCAGCCCTGTTGTTATACTGATCCTCTGCAGCTCTGCAATTTGTTGTGTTGGTATTCTTATGTGAGGCACTTGGACTGTAATTTGCACTTGAGAATGGGACACCTTCTGTTTGTACTGTTGCTCTTTCAAGGCACGTCTTTACTGTATGCCTGCATGCCTGTCCATTGCCTGTGTACCAGAGTGATGATAGTGCATCTGAGGGCTTTTTAAGAAGAAGCAAATGTGACTGTTTGACAGAGGAAGTGTGTGATGTCAGGGAAATGAAGGTGTTTAAAAGAAAGTGTAAACCCTGACAAGCTGTTTGCAAAGCATATCAAGTTGGATGAGCAGGTGCATCAGCAACTCTTGACTGGTTAAAGCTCTGTTTTTTTCTGTCACATTTTGCTGCTGAACAGAATGGTAGGAAGATGCAATGAGAGAAAATAGAATTAAACTTTTCTGTTACAGTGTTGGAACAGGCATGTATGAATGGATGTGAAAAATTTACTAAATTTCTGTATACAAATATCAATGTTGCATGTCAATATTGCTGCAGGAATGTCAAACAGATTTGGCCACCTGATTTCTTCTCAGATTCATGAAAGCTGTATTTGTTTCCTTTCAACCCTTGACTTTGAACTGGCTGTTGTGCATCTGGGTTCTGTACATGTAAACTTTCAGTTTCTTGTTATGTGCCTTTCTTTGTGAACTCTGTTAGCTCTTCAATGACTAGACAAATTGTGAGCAATGATAATGGAAAAATCCCTTGATTTCATTGCGGAAATCAATCTCCTCACCTGTTGGGCTCTAACGAAATTTCACAGTGAGTGAATTGAAGAGTTTATCTGTAGCATCATACTCTTATCTGTCCATCATACTCTTGTTGACTTTCAAAGAGATGACTTCATTATGCTCTTTCAAACTGGTCATCATATTCAGAACCATGTACTAATATCATACTGGTTTGGTCACTGCAGGAAAAACTTTTATGAACTTTATGGAGCATATCTGCATCACCAAGTCATTGCAAAACAAGTACAACTTTGTTTCTGCTAAAATCAGTTGGTGAAAATTTGCATGTTGGAGGAAGGAAATTTGCAAGAGGAAGAAACTTTGACATCACTTTCAGGTCTTGGTGAGTTGGGTTTTAGTGGATCCTATCTGTGAAGGAGAGACTGCACAGTAGTAGTGGAGTGGTCAAACTAAAAGACTCTTTCCATCAAATTGAGTGAGAGGTGTTCATTTGTCATTGTATACTCTGCACCATATTTCATCTCTGTCAAATACTTCCAATTCATAAATTGATACACCAGTCATCAAATGAATCATCTTGAGCTTTGCATGACATAGTGACATAAGAGAAAAAGGGCCAGTTGGAGCCAACATAGGTTTTTTTTGTTTCAATCAGACTTATCTAGTTAGCAGTTTCTCCTGATGTCTACAGGCTCAGGGCCAAATTATGGTTTTGGATTGTGGGTACCTGTCTCCCCTTGAGATTCATGGAATGCATGTGACCATCCACAGTTGCATGATCCAAAAAATGAAGTGCACAAGGATACTCATATGTTCCTTCAGACTAAACCATTGAGACATTTCGTGCTAGTTGATCTTATGGTTCATGTTTGAAATTGGATTTATTTGTGAGTCAGTAGTATGGCGTGGAAGAGGAATTTTCACAGTGTTGCCTGTGCTGATATTGAACGGACTAGGAGATGTTGCAGAATGGAACTCATTTGACTCTTCCCTATCTCTGAGGTTGTATACTGTGAACATCCCTTATGCTCCACCTTCTGTAGAAAATTTCTCCTGCCAAGCTCTTGTTTTGTGTGTGGTGAGATGCTAAAACTTCTGACAAGTTCATTCGATGAAAGAGCTTTACAAGCTGCGTTGCCCTTCTTCACTCATGTCATATTACCAGATCAGGCTTTTGCCCATTGTCCAAGATTCCCCACTGGTGCCTCCCGTAGGAGTCTGGGCCGTGTCTCAGTCCCAGTGTGGCTGATCATCCAAAAAGACCAGCTAAGCATTGTAGGCTTGGTCAGCCTTTACCTAACCAACTACCTAATATTACGTGGGCTCATCAAACAGCACTATTTAGCTTTTCTTTATTTAGGATTTGGTCCAAACTGTTGTGGTTTCTGAATCCTGGATATCTTCAGACCATTTTCAGCTACACTACTGTTTCATTTAAGAACTAGCCCAACATCATTTAAGTTGGAGCTGAGAACCTGATGCTCTCCCTCCTCTGGCACTGCTGTTGTCGTCCTGGACACCACCTTCTAACAAAAGACTTCTCTCTCACCTTCTCAAAATTGGAATAAATACTTAAAAAGTCTTCTGTGAAATGCCATATAACAAAGAGCTGAAACTGAAAGAAAAGTAATTACTGGTGGCTAGATCACAGCCACATTACAGAGCTGGCTAAGGTTTGGGGGTGCCTAAAATCTGCTACATCTCAGGCACTCTACTGTTGATTGGAATATGAGTCCAGTTTGCACCAGGTAAACACTCACCTGGTAATGATGGTAACTCACAGATGGCCACACTATTATACATACAATAGTTTTTGTGCAGATCCACCATCTTAAGTTAATGGAAAATTGCTGTGGTAATGCAACACCTTCCCTTGAGCTTCACATTCACAGAACACCCAGTCCAAATGTCGACAATAATCACATGTATATTCATTGGAGTCAAATATCTATAACATTTGAGAATATTGATTCTTGACACATTGGCTATACATGAAGCACCCAAAATCAAACACGAAGCCGCAGCTACACACTGGCTATGAAAGATACTCAAGAAAGTGCCATTCTACATATGCCTACTGTATGCATAGAACAATTGTCTCAAAGAAAAATTAATCAGCTCACGATAGACCCACATAAACGCAAATACATGCCCATGGGATCCATGGAACAATTGTGGAGAAGAAAGTGTAATCCTCTCGAGATGGACCCCCCCCCCCCACACACTCACATATGCATATATACAGACTCTTCCCCCAAAACTGTTGTAATACTGGGATGCATGTGAAAACTTGTAAACAGGATTCAAATACTTAACAATGATTCTATCATCAGATATGATAAGGTATATACAAAGTTCTGAACCACAATCCTCCTTCACACAGCAAGAGTGGAGTGGAGTGGAGTGGGAATGGAGTATTTTCAGATATGATCAGATGTATATGAAGATGGTATCAGCAAATTGAAATGGGAAATGGAGTGGGGAATAGAAAGAAATGATGAATGAATAAGTTAAATGCATGTCAAGTAAAGAAGTTAAGTTAGCAGCTTGATTGGGATCTGTGTATTGTGTTGTGTTGTGTTGTGTGTGTGTGTCTGTGTGACCATCTTACGATCAATTTGATCATTTGTATTTCAGTGGTACTTACCAGAAGAAGTTTGCAATAGCTGCACAAAAGTCCAATTCTGCAAAAGAATCAGGGCAGTTACGGGGAGGGCGAACTCCACCCTCCGTTTTTCGAGGTTTTTTCATTTGTGTTTGTTGGCGGTGTCGGTGGTGTTTTTTTTCTCGTCTCTGGGTTCTTTAGCGTACGCGTAGGAACGCTGCAGGGACTTCCTCACAGGCTTGATGTGTTGTGAGCTTGCATGCTCCCTTGTGCGTTGTGCCTTTGGATTGTGAGGGACGCGGTGAGGTTTTGTGGTACCTGTGGGAGGGAAAGCTGGACGGGAGAGGGGTTACTAGAGTAGGAGGGGGTGGCAGTGGTGGTGGTGGTGGAAGTGGGTTGGTTGGGGTGGTTCCACAGATGGGGGACTATGGAGGCTCATGGCGTTATGCGGGTGGTGGTGCTGATCCTCGGCGCCCTGGATCCACGCCAACGAAGCGTTCGCGGCGAGAGTATGGTACGTTTTGGTGCTTTCTTCTCTTGCTCTATTTCTTTTTTCCCTCGGGGGTAAGGGGGATTGGGTTTTGGGGTTTGGCTTTTCGGATCGGGAGAACGAAATTGCGTGGTTTGCGTGTCTGGGTTTTTTTGCATGAATTTTGCGAAGAGTAGAGTCGCCAAGTCCTCGTTCTTGTGGTCTTGTTTCTTTGTTCATGAAGGCTTCTTGGATTTGTTTCTTCGTGTCTTGGGGGGTGGGTTCCGTTGGCACTCTTTGAGTTTGTGAACTCCTCCCCTTGATTTGCTTTCTGCTTTGCATTTTGCACTTCCCTCGATGCAGCGACTGCAGTTAGCGCTTCCGTGCTCCTGGTTTGCAACCGCCTTCCTTTCATGCTTGGGCTATGGCAATTCATGCTGTGCCGTTAAGTGTTGCGTGTTCTCGATTCTCGATTCTGCACATCAGTGAACGTGTTTGGCAAAGAGCAGTTTATGCAGCTGCTTGAACAGGGCATGAGTATGGCTGTTCTCTTGTTAAGTTTTTAGTTGCAAGGAAAATATATGTATGATGTTGAATAAGACTGTTGGATGTTTGGTGTTGACATATCTTTTTTTGGTATAGTTTTTCTTTTGATTTTGTTGCTGTTGCTGTGTTGTATCCAAGCATTTTTTGAGTTTTGCAATAGGGAGGGTTTGTGATTACTGTAATTGGGCAGGAAACCTTGAATCCTGTATTACTTTCTTTCCATGTGTTTCTATATCTTGGCAGAAGATGGACCACCAGGACGTGGAACTTATGGTACTACTCGAGCAGGAGACCGTGACATTGGTTATGGAGCTCGAGACAGAGGTTATGATGACCGGGGAGCCCGTGGTGGCTGGAGGGATGGGGATGGTTTGGCTGGAGGTGGAGATCTCGTGAGAGTACTACTCTTGCCCATCCACTGTGGTTTTCTGAGTCATAATGTCTCTGCCAGAGAGTAAGCAACATCTAAAAAGGCTGTGGGTCAGCAAGTTTGTCATGATCAAGAATCCGGTCAAGGGAATAATCTAACTATCATCTGCATCCCATATTCTGTAACAGCAGAATAGGGAAGGTATAGAATGTGTTTGCATTTGGTCCTAGAGACATTTGAGGATTTCTTGCTGTATGTAACGCAGATAATGTGGTGGCAAATCTTCTGCCAAGGACAATTCAAAGGGCATGCAATCACATTCTTCTTGCACTTATGTTTTTCTTTTCTATTTCAGATGTCCTATGGAGGAGGAGGGCTAGGTGGAAATGATCTAGGCATGGGTCCAGGCCTGGGCTTGCCTGGTGGAGGAGTTGGGAATATGGGCCCCATCTCCTTGGTAGGTCTTCCTGATGAACCTCCCATCCTAGGCCCTGGGGGACGCATGGTGGGTCTAGATAGTGGAATGGGGGGTAGGGCTGGGGGGCTCAATTTAAATGGTGTGGCGGCAGAGGCAGATGCTCTGCGTGGAAATGTCGATGTACTCCCCCCTGATGCATCATCAACTCTCTTTGTGGACGGGCTTCCTCAAGACTGTTCTCGCAGAGAAGCTGCACGTATCCTTCATGAGAACATGTTTTAAGTTATCTCTATGTTGTTTGATTCTCAGGTTGCTATTGTCTCTGCTCTTTCTCTTTCTTTCTTTTCTCTTGAGTGTTGTCCATTTTCCTTTTTGTTCTCCCTACTCTTCTTGGTTTTTATTTTGGAGTTTTGTTGCCTTAATGTTTGTGTGCTAGCCAGCATGATACCTAAGTACTCCTGTTGCTTCTGGATTTATGACAGATACTTAATATGTGGTTTGATATTTGACAGTGGCCTACACCCTGAATAGGAAACTGATGGAAGTCAGCAGGAAAGTTATGATGGTTAGTCACTACCATACATTTTGCTGTTGATGGTCACCTGAACACATGAGAGACTGTTGCTAATTTTCAGAGTGCTCTTTACTTTTCTTCAGTCTCTTTAGTTGGCTCACTCTTCTCTTCTCTTCCTCCTGCAGTTGGCTGTAATGATCTCTTGTTGTTCGGTCCAGAAATCTCATCAACCCTTGCATCAGTTCATCTCTCAATTTGTCGTCAGGTTGACTGAAATTGTAATTATGGGGGGTTCTCAATACTTATGAAGTTATATTTAACTTGATTTTGTTAGGAGAGATGTTCTAAATTTTACTTGGCAAGAGTGGGACACTACAGAAGAGCAGCATGTTGCCACATTTAGAGTAACTTTGACTGCAAGATCATTGAGCACTCGTGCTCCTTAGTCTCAAATAAAGGCACTGTTTGCAAGGCTTTGCATAAGGGAAGATTCCTCTTGAAAATTCAGAGCATTCTGTTGTACTCTCGTGTGTTGTCTTCAAAGAGTGTCTACCAACCTGGGCTAATTGCTTGACACAGTTGTTCATTCCTGAAATGACACGTTCCAGATATTTTCCGCCCATTCATTGGTTTCAAAGAAGTACGTCTGGTTCACAAAGATGCAAAACGAGTAAGTGTTATCAAGGACATTTGCCTTACTTTGTCTTCATATTGTGTTCAGTAAGGGCTGTGGAAGGCAAGAGACTATGTTGACAAGATGATGATAAGCAACAGTGTGGGGACAGGCCTTGAGGCTCTCAATTTTTGTGGAGATAGTGGATGTGCTCCATTAGAACTTGCTTGCTTGACCCATTTGCCATCTATTCAGCATAGCAGGATCAAATTTGCCTCATCATTATCTGCACAGATTAAACACAAGCAGCCCTTTTCTGCACATAAGAAGATACCCTGAGGGATTTCTCCATTGTCTTATCTATTTAGTTTTTTGATGATTTCTGGTGGAATTTGCAGATAGATGGTGGCAAGGTGGTACTTTGCTTTGTGGAGTTTGCAGATGCCAGATGTGCAGCTACAGCCTTGGAGGCATTGCAAGGTCTGTTTCAGAACCATTAGGGGCTTGAAAGCTTGCAGAAAACTTGACTTAGATGAGACAAATGCTGGCCCATGGTTTTTTTAGGTCAGTTGTGTCTGCTATCATGTGTGCCATATTAGTAGACTAGGAGTTCTGTCATCTGCTCTGGATGCAGGTACCAGTGTTTCCCAGATGTTGTATATTGCAATTGATGAGATCTCTCAGGCTGGGTGAACACGTTGACAAATCCAACATTTATTCTCACAGGATATAAATTTGACGAAACTGATCATGACTCCTATGCGCTGCGACTCACCTTCGCTCGACATCCAGGCCCCCGGGGGCCTGCTCGTGATGATCCATCTCGAGGGGGCCGAGAACGTGGTGATGACTACAACCAGCGACCTCGAGGAGGTGGTCGTCGCTAAAGTAGATTATTCAGGTGCGCCTTCCATTCTGAAGCCTATCCTAACTTGTCTCCCTCCTCTCCAATCCTCAGTCTACACTTCAAATTTTGGTAATCACTTACTAATCATCGAGCCTCTCCCTCGCTCTAGCAATCAGTTCTTGGTCCTGATCTACCAGATGCCAGGATCAGATTCACTCCTTCTCATGTCCATACTATTTCCTGGGGCATTATAGTTGACATCTCTCAAACATTTGTGGATGAGGGGACAGTTTTGTCGGTAACCTATAGTTTCTTGTTGAACTACAAATCTCGGGCTCAACTGATTCAGACAATTGGATACTTACCATGTACTGATCTTTGGGATTATCTGGAAACCTGCGGACTGAGCGTCATTTGTGGGAGCTGAATGCCTGCCCACAAACCCATTGGCCTTTCTGCTTTCAAGGGTTTTGAACACAACCAATCTTGAAGCTCCTATGCGTCAGCATGGATTTTGTTAGCCTTTAGAGTTCTATTCGTTCCACAGGGACAGGTAGGCTGTCTTTGTGACTTTTGGACCCTCTTGCGTGCAGTGTATCAGATCTTCCCTCTTTTCTTATCAATGACAGCAAGTGAACCTATTGGCGCATCTATTTCCTTCAATTGTCTTATATGCTCGACAGGTGTCTTATTGGCGCAACGGCCATGCCTGATGATGATTTGTGCAATCGTTCCTTTTGAGTGAAATGGTGCTTGGCTGACCTCGCATTTAGATGTTCACAACAGTGAGATGGAGAGGAGGACGATCCCGTTAGGTGATCCTTTGCTTCAAAGCGCTTGGCTATGATTATCTTGGTGCATTATTCACTGGAAGATGGAACACAAGTTGCTTGACAAGATTTTGGTTTGATACTCGTTAGGCTGGATGTAGGGTCTCAGAAGGGCATTATGCTTCGGTGTCGTACTGTTTTTCACAACTCTGTCTGTGAACGTTGTCTTAGTTTTGATGGTTAGGCAGCCTACTCATTTATATGCTTGATTCTATCAGCACCATGCAACAGTGCACCTCAGCATGTGCATCATAGGAGAACAATCTGCTTGGGTCTCTTGATGTAGGTGCGAACCTTTGTAGTCACTTCTAATTAACAGTCTGAGTTACCACTAGTCTCAGATGCTGCTATGTAAGCTTCCTTAACAGGTTCTGTTGCTCAAAGTTCTCAGAATGTGGGTAAAATGGTCTCCAAACACATGGTTGTTGTGCTGTTTACCCCTGTGAGGGTGATCTAGCTATGCTGAAGTCCCCCACTGAAAGATTTTCAGATCAGAGAGGACAGCTTCTTCATGGGATGTCCTGCTCATCACTTCATTTTAAGTCACTTGAACTGGAGGTAGGAATCTGTAAGAGAGTATGTTTGTGAGACCATTACTAGACAGTTGGCTCTCCTGCCTACCCTCTTCCTGCCAGGTATATCTCCATCTGCATGCCCCAATCTTGCAGCCTACTTGCAGATAAGTTCTGGTTTACTTATTGCATGCCAAAGTCCGAAAGCTCTTCATATACTACTTAGTTGAACTGCTACAGAGTCTGCAATACTGGTCATTCCCACCAGAATTTGCAGATCCAGAAAGGTGGGATGATTCTGCTTTTTGCACTATCATCCTCAGTTGACCTTGAGGTGGAAGCTTCCATAACTTCCATAATCACTGTACCCTGATTGTGCTAGCTAACACCAATCATGTTCTACTATGATGGCATTACATGATGTGATGTGAATTACACATCACAAACCTGGTGATAGACAAGCATTGACATCTTTTCAATGCCTTCTGAATATGTCATCTTGCAATTTTACAGGGAACCAGTAGTTAGGGTGTCTACGATTGTTTGGTCTGCACTAAATTGGGCTTCCTGAAGGGAACATACTATTTGTACTTGGCTAAGGAACAATCCTGATTTAGATGTGATTTTCTCGTGCTTTGACTTGTTTTGATCTTGACTATACACCGAGATGTTTGAGGAGCTTCTGGCAGCATGGGTGAGTGAACTGCAGTGACCAGCACAGTTGTTTACTAAGCTATTCTGCACTCTTCAACTGTGGAATGAAGTATATGCCTGGTTGATAACGATGTAGTGGAGTTACATAATTGAGCAAATAGCAAATGTTGGTTAGGTGGCACGCAGGTAGTTGGTTGAATATGTTGATGATAGACTAAGTCATACCCATTCTCCTCTAGTAACCATGGAAGTATGAGTCAATATGAAATGGAAGGTGGGTAGTGTGTTAGCAATGGAGCACTTGCTTTAGGTTTTAGTAGCCAGTTGAGGATGATAGGCTGTGTTTCAGCTTTTTTTTGGATTTTACATCACTTGTATCTGTGTTTTAGCACTTTTTTCTCTCTTCTTCTGCATGTGGTATCTCTTGAGATGGACCAATGGTTGAACATTCTTGAATACTCTTACTGTTTTGGAGTTTAGATACTGAGATGACTTGTGATCAAAAGTGTATAATGATCTGGCATAAGTAAGAACAAGAATGATGACAACAAAGAAAGCTGTATGAGCATCACTCTCTGATGTTGAATTCACCTGTTGCAATGAACTGCGTGGACTGTGGTGACGATGTAAAGTAATTATTGCAATGTAATTTCATTGTTAAATTCTCAATTTTACAGCAATAACTGTAGTTTGCTTGGAATAGTACAGTGTGAAAAGAAAGATTTCACACCGTACTAGATCTGTCCACATGGCTATTCACACAATCAACAAAATGCAAAACAGAGTTTTGCTAACACACCACTGAGTGCACAAAGGAATCTTTGTGGAAACCCTTTTAAACAGAGAAACTATTGAGGTTGGTACTATTTAACCTGAAATGTATAGACTGCAGTCACTCCTTGCACTTGCCTGCATATTTGCAGTGGCTTTCCACATAACATCACACATTTACTGCATTTCACTTGAAGCACTCAAATGACATTATCACAACTTAAACCCTGATCCAGTGCAGGACTGTCTCTGCAACAATGCCACTCAATTAGAGTTTTGGCATCCATGATAATCCCCATGTTCAAATAAAAGGCATAAGCAACTCAAATTTTGAAGGGTTCGTAAAGCACTCAGGAGAAAGTTCCTAGTATACCTATTTAGAAGGCACGTTACATCATTGAATATCCCTCCAAGAAAACAGGAGGGATCTTGCGCCTACCATTTAGGAGTGGGAGGTACCTCACCCATAAGGGAGTGTTAATTGTGCAAGCTAGACTTCTATTCATTCAGAGGATGTCAATGCAAGCAAAGATACGAAAAGGAGATGAGTGAGTTTGGTAATCAGAGTATCAATCTTGAGCAGACAGATTCCTGAGCTGTTTGAGACTGCCAGCTGTTGTGAAGGTCAATGGTGCATTGTGATCATAATTCCACTCTCTGGTTTATTAAACCTTGGACATGCATTTTCCAAATTTCTTGCCAGACGGGAGTAACACTTATCAGTGTGCTTCAAATCTGATTCTTTGCTTTCAGACCTTGTCCAAGAATTGATGGGAAAATTTGGAGTTTAATTCAGTGACCTGTAAGGCTGCAAGCTTGAATTCAGTTTTTTCCACATGGCATCTTGCATTTTCAGATTATGCATCACTTAATGTTAGGCTTAATGTTTATGCTGTATAGTGTGAAGAAATTCATAAATGAATCAGAATCATAGTCTCAAAGCAGTCACGCAAAACATGCCACACATCTGTAATGTGAATCAAATTAAATCTGATTATGTTCATAATTATTGTCCAACCTGTTAGATTAAATGGAAAAGTCATCACCCTATTTTGAAAAAGTTAAAATTTATGTGCTTTAATACTTAGATTGAAAAAAAGAGAAACTGTAGTAACCTAAAGATGAAAGAGTAAATTTAAAATCCAGAAAAAATATCTAATATAATGAGACCTGCCATCAAATTAAATACTACACAAGTCATTACAGTAAGCCACTTGTGGCCTACCTTCATGCTTCTATACTACACTTTCACAATGTGCCAACTTTCCAACTATCTTGAACTGTCAATTTGATACAAAATCACCTCAAATATCTGGGTAATCACAAGCACATCCAAAAATATCACTACCTTTCAAACTAGGTAAGGAGTTGATTCACAACAATATCCCCGATGTCTTCCACAAGAGAAACAATCATGGAATTTCCCATAATCCTAAATATAATTTTGATTCACTATAGAGGCTGCTTGGTATGTCCTACACATTTTGTCCAACAAAAGGTCTTGCCATCTTTCATCTTTCTTTGCTATGCTGCTCTGTCATTTGACATACTTGCTCCATATGCTTATCAGTATGTACCATACCCAGAAAAGAATCAGCCATCTATTATCAGAGATATGCCTTTGTGGCTGCACTGGCACAATATATGACACTTCTTCTTGGTTTGCTACATTTCTGTATCCTTCCTCTGCTTCATCCATCATCTCCTTTAGCATCTTGCCATTCTCCTTAAGGGCATAAAGCTGCTGTAGCATGTTTCTGATATCCTCAGCATTAATGACACTGGACTTGTTGCCAGCCTTGCATCTTTTTTTGTATGTCGAGACCTGGCGAGAATATGACTCACACGAATGTTCAAGACCCTCTATTGTCTGTTTCCTATAATGTTTTGCCCCAGGTAGTGTTCTTGTTTTCTTGATTTGATCTTCAAGGTACTCTTCAACACCAAGATGATAAACCACAATGGAATGTTGGGCTAGGAAGTTAGCAAAAAGTGCAGCAGCATTTACTGTCTGCTCCATCTCTATGACACTTGACATACTAGCCAGTGGTATTTCAATTGTGGTCAGCATTTCTCTCACCTTGTTAAGACACACTGTCTTCTCTATCAAGTGTGGCGAAAGGGATCTAATGTGATTTATGAGCCTGATTGACTCATTTGTTGACTGTCTCCAACTTGAATCATATATCTGCTGTTCATTGTCGGAGAATTTGATATTATTCTTCACACATGCCAGAAACCTAAAGGCTTCACTATCAAAGTAGTAAATTGTGTCCTTGCTCAGTTCTATAGCAGAGGTTTGCTGAAATTCCCTTAGCAGTGCCTTGAGAATGTTAAGAGTCGTTCCAGCACGAAACATGGTACTTCTTGCATTGGTAAAGCAGAATGTGATATTGTTTGCAACATCATTATGGAGGTGGGCAAGAAGCTGGACAATACAATACTTCAGGGATGGTGTAAGCCTTTCTTCGTCGGGCTTCAAGAGTATACAAACTCCATTCAGCACCATGTAATTCGAGATGTAAGATATAATGCCTTTCATGTTCTTAACATCCTGGTCAAAGCCTCGTGTGTCTCCAATGCCAGGAGTGTCTATCAACCGTACTGTCCTGTCTCCATTTGAAATTGTGTAAGCTCTGCAACTTTGGGTATCAGAACCACCCGTGTTTCCAGTGCTTGTACCCTCTCTGTCATCTGGCACCCCGACAACAATCTCTGTCTCTTCATCATCCTCAGTTGATGTAGAAAATGTGGAGTGTATCAAGGTCTGCATCTCACCATTGAGCGCATTGTTGAGTGTGTCAAAGGTCAGGTAGTTGACAAATGCGTTGATGAATGTTGACTTACCAATGCCAGTTGCTCCCAAGAGAAGTATGTTTAGACAATCATCAGATGCCATTAGAGGTGGCCCTCTGTGTCCATTTTTCTCAAGAGATATGTCCAGTGGATCCGGAGATAGCAAACCATCCATGTTGGGACCATCAAAATGCACAGTTGGAGGGTGATGTTTCCAGGCTATTCAGAGGCACATCCTACATTTGAATTCCAATTGTTGGAGGAAGATGCCTCTTGCTGTTGCCCTTCATGTTCTGCTTTTAGACCATAACTCCAATTTCCCAACTCCTGCACAAACATTTGGCCATATCATGTATCTTTTTAGCTCTCTTCATGACATAATGAATATTTCATATAAGTGATGATACTGCCTTTGTGAATATACAGATATATAAAATATTTATAAGCCTTGTTCTATTTGACAACACTTTTGACCAAAAAATGGGACATCAAAAAGTTTAACATGTTTTTGTCACATTGTGATTTACATATCTCGATTTATCAACTCAAAAATTTATGGTTCTAACAATGTGCCTGGAATTTAAATCACCCTTTCATTCTTCAACAGACCTTTGTCATCATCACAATATAAAGCAATTTGGTTGATTCATATTTTTTAATGATCTATGGAAGAAACCAGCAAATGTAAACAGAAAGAAAATTGTTGTTGACTTTCAAAACTTGGAAATTCTTCAAAATTTAGCCCTTGTGATATTTTAATTTGGGAGATTAGAGCATAGAAGTAATGAGAGTGAAAAGGAGAACATTTTAAAAAATTTGTTTCTTTAAAGCCATAATGATAAAAAGATTATACATTATAGCTTGTATTAGATGCAAGCAAGACTCCTCCACCTGCTAACGATGTTAATCGTGCATGCAGCCTCTACTTCCCTTCTTCCTTAGCATTAGAGATAACAAATATTTTGTATTGTTGGAGTTGAGGGGGCATAAGATGATATTTTCACTCTTGTGTGTACATATTGATATAGAAATAACTTGTAATCTTAGGAGAAAGGTTCTTTATGAGATTGATTGAAGAAGTTGAGTTTGAGTCACAATGCCAGCAGTTTTGGCTTTCCTAGGGGCAAAACCAAGAAATTGGCATTACTTTATTTTAATGACTAGACTTATTCCATCAAAGGACCTGAAAATTAATGAGTTTCATATCACTTTAAAGGATTTAAAACTTTTAAACTCTAAACTTTTAAGTAGGTTTGGTGACATGTTTTGACATACCTATTTACAAATCTTATCATCAAAATGTATCTTGATTGAAAAATTTCAAGAGATAGATCTAGATCAACTTGCAACTCTCCAATTCTTTGACTAATGTACCATCATCTGTTGTGCATACCTACTGCAGAACACAATCATCAGATTAGACAAACCATTTAGTCTCCACACATCAGTGCAAAGTATAGGCATGATGGCTTTTCCATAAGTTGAATAGTGAAGATATTTCACTTGTTTACTATGGTGTTATATATGAAAATTCAAACTAGAAATGCATGAAACTTAAAAGATCAACTCCATGTGTGATATGGATAATGCACCACTAATTGAAGTAATTAGAACCTTGGACATGTACTTAGGATCTTAAGGAGGATGATTATGCAATATGCACAAAAGTCACAACTCTTAACAACTTCTTCATCACACATCTTAAGACTAATGACTCGCAGTCAGAAAGTTGTTAAATGGAAAGGGGGTTTCCATATGCTCTCACAATTACATATCTCTTCACAAGTACTGAGAATTTGTCAATACTTATAATCTTAGGCAACCTAAAAAGAATTTGCAGATGACCCTATAGTAAGGAACTTGATATTTGAAATTTCAGATTTGAACAAATGGCAAAAAAGTAAAAACCATTAGCAACTGTGAAAAAGAACAAAAGCTGCCCTCAAGAACAAAAGAAAACCAGACCACAAAATAGAATTATGAGAGGATTTTGGGGTCTCCCACCTCATTGGGATGTTTGGTGCAACAAACATATGTTCACCACTGAGGCCACACAACTTCTAGAAATCTCACCTTGATAAGAGCTTCCATAAAGAGATGTGCATCGAGACCTATAAATGCTTCTGGTTTTACAATGCATTTTATATGCATAAGCATCGTAGTGACTGAACAATTCTCAAGAATAAATTCATACAAGCCACACCTTTCTAACCCGTAGGGCATGAGAAAGGATCTAAGGCTGCAACCTAGGAAGATATGATTAGCATGCCAAAGCAAAAACCAATCTCTTGAGCCACAAGAGAGAAGAATTGCCAAAAGTATGTCAAAGTAGAGCAACCATTGAAGGTAAGACTAATTTCCTTAGAAGACCCCCTTTGCCATGCTTCTCTAGTGGAGTTTCTGCATTAATTTTGAAAATGGTGAGGAATGTAATGGGGAAGGACACTATGCGACCTTAGGAAATAAGCTATATAAAGTAATTTCGTTGTTACCTAAGAAGAGAAGACACACCTGCAACTGAAGCTCATGAGCTAATGAATGCAAGAACAGCAATTGTCCAAGTCGGTAACCTTAAGTACTTAAGTAAGTCTTCTTGCTCCAACCGTCCCTGCATCACAGAGGTGGAAATTTGGACACATATGCGTGTCAAAGATGAGTTAAAATCATGATGTAAAGCACGATCGTTTTCAAGCCTTCAAAGGCAACTCAAGTCAGATAACGGGATACTAGGAACTCGTCATTCAACTCTTGAAATAGTCACCAAAGAATTCCTTGGAGGTTCTAACTAAGTGAGCTTCATGCACGCCAAGTCAAAGCCCTAATCGACCCCTGTGCAATTTTCACTATGATTATCCTACAAATAAACTGCAATGATTCATTCAAATGACAAGAACGAAATTAATACAGGATCACATACTTGTGTAGTCCGAAGAATGCGCTCTTGGGGGCTGTGCAGTAGATGTATGGGACATGGATTCACCAGATTGCAGATGGTGAAGCCAGTCGCAGTATGAAAAGCGATGGGATAGCAGCAGTCATGGGCGATAGAGGACAGTCGAAATCGTCAGGCCACTGCCCTCAACTTCAAAGTCAAATGTACGCGAAAGTCCAGAACCACATGACAGAGAAAACCGACAATTTGGACCATGCGGAAAATTTGCTTCGAGGTTCATTTTTCCAATCCACTACGCGCCATTACGGAAACTACCTAGCACAGGAAATACTTGCTCGGCCAGAGTGAACCAGAACCCACACTGGCACCTTCACTTCTTCACTGAGGCCCCGTCCTTTACTAGAGATGTAAAGCATTCGAAGAAATTTCCTGGTATATTTGGAGGGCTTCCACCTTCTATTGGTGAATATTTCTCTTAAAAAAGATAAGGACCCACGGGTCTTGCAGATCTACTCCTTAAGAGTCTCAGGAATATTATGCCTACTTAGGCCTAAGATCCCTCAATTTCTGAGGGAGTGGACGTAAAATAACCACCTGTTGCATCTCCCCTTCTGAATCCCATGATTGCATGCGAGACGCTAAATATAGCCCCCATCGAGCACTGTCCGGCGCCCTTTCTGGGCCTGACAGTGTAGCCCTGCAGAGAACCGTGTGGTTCTGTTTCAGGGTTTGATTTTTTGACTATGGACATTATTCAAATAGAAAAGAAAACAGATACATGTTGATTTCTGAATCTGTGCCCATGGTTGGTAGCGTAATCATACAAGGAATGTGCAGGTCTCAAACCCGAGAGCTGGTGCAGAACGTAATAGAAGGACACTTTCTTTTGTAGAATAAAAAGAACATGTAGAACCGTGCTGCATGGTTTTATGCAGAACCATGCAGGGGCCGAAAAACATGTGCAAGTAGACAAGAAAAACAGGCGCAGGAGAGAGAGGGGGGCGGCGCGGTGTGGTATTTTTTTGTGTCCAGCTGATTGCACTATGTCCAGGTTAACCATAACATTTGCCTTGTGTGGTGCCGACAGGTGAAACCAATGTGGTGGGCCACATTCCCAAAATGTGTGGACTCAATCATGTATCTTTAGCCTTGTATGTATCGCCTTGACTAGGCCCCTTATTTTGAGAGAGCCCCCCACCCTTCAGACTTTACCCTACACTATTTTTAACCTAGGAAATGTTAAAATTGGACTTGGAGACTTGATTTACCTGATCTATACGACAGAATATTTATTATATTTAGAAGTTAGAATTGAGAAGAGTCTCAACAAAAAACTTTGAAGGTTTTTAGTTTTTACCATGGCCAGTAAGAAGTGAGGTGCTGGCTGACCCAAGCCTGACCCGAGCCAAAGGTAGCATGTTCTCTTTTTCTTTGGGGGTGTTATTGATTTTGATTCTGGGCTTTTTCTTTTCCCTATATTGCCACATGGAGGCCGCCATTTGGTGGAAATGTGGAAATAGCTATATCAGTCTTCCCATGTGAACTCCAATTTGTTGGCTCTGTCCTTTTATGGGGCAGAGATTATAAGTTCAGGTTCCAGGGTTGGAAAATTACCACTTAAAAACAATGGTTTCATAAAATTAAAAATGCTCTTGTTACACAAAATTAAGTAGTGGTTAAATTGTTAATGGTACATGTTAGTGCAACTGCACCTTAAAAGCAACCATGGTTTAAGTTAAGGATAGGATATTTTGAAAGCTTGGTGCCATAATGAATTTAAAAACATTAGAAGAAATATGGAGTTTTGTAATGATTATATTTGCAATTATATGCAATCAGATTTCAATTTCAGTCCCTTTGGTGATTTTTGCACCTATTTGTTATGTTTGGTCATAGTTGTGACTGCATTATAACTAATATATATATTTTTATCTTTCAAAGGTAACAACTTTAGTTCGATCTTCATTCAAGAAAGGTCATATATGTCCCATTAGTTGGAAATGTGACCAAAATTCATTGTATCCCTATGGATATGTTAAGGCCCATTAAATGTATTTTAGGGGGTATTGAGGGCATACAAAGATGTACAAATGTATAATGTGAATATGTATAATGAATACATTAAAATCTTATGTAGCTTATATTTAAAACATTTAAAAATATATTAATCATACATAAAAGATATATATGTATATTTTAAGTATATTTAAGTTGTATTTCAAATATATATGAAACATATTATGACCATATTATAGGTTTATTCAAGGTTTATTATACCTATTGAAATTATTAATATTTATTACTCTTACTAAATATTGATTATTATAGTAATATACAACAAAAGTGTGAATTTACGACTATAATTTGCAAATATAAAGAAGTTACAATCAACAAATGTAACTAAAAATTTGTTGATTTCATAAATGAAATTGTATCTAATGTTTAATTGCAAATGATGATTAGCCATGATGTCAATACAATCCACATGGATGATCTATATGGTCAACATATATAATTTCATCCATTGACCATTCATATGCAATATACAACTAATCCCCGTTTTTGCAACTAAAATACAACTCACTCACATATTGTCACTTGGTGCAATCAAAATTTTGCCACATGGCAAAATTGAAATAAGCCATGTGACATTTTAAAAATATTAAAAATTCAATTTATGTAGGTAGATAGTAGGGTAGGTGGGTAGATGGGTAGATGAATAAGTAGGTAGGTACTAGGTAGGTAGGTAAGGAGTAGGTAGGTTATTATATTTTTTAATTTAATTTTATATTCATCTTTTTTATTTGTTCATCCCAAATGAGATTTTAAAAAATATTTTATAATGTGTTTTTAATGTTTTAAATACACCTTGTTATATAGTCTATAAGATTGAAATGGAGGACAAAAAATATAGATAAAATTTTTAATTACAAATTTTAATTTGTACTTAAAATTTTTGATTTCATATCTTTTTATTTATTTTTCAATCTTGCAAACTATATAAGTAAATGTGCATAATAAAACTTTTAATCCTAAATTAAAATAATATACTCTTTAAAAAAAAAACCTATTTACTTAGGCTTTACTTACCTACCTACTTATTTACATAGATACCTACGTACCCATCTATTGACCTACATTTTTACATACCAATTTAATTAACATAGGCGTATATATAAAATTAACATAATTAACATAAAGTATTATCATTAATACTTAGCCTATCAATCAAGCAACCTATGTTGCCCTTAAGTTAGGCCCACATAGCATTTATGCTTAGTGTTAAGCTAAACATTGGTTGAGTCATAATTTGGTTAAAATTGGCAAAACATTGGCAAAACCTTGGCTAAACAAAATTATGACTATACATTGGTTAAACCTTGGCTAAACAAAAATTTGGTTAAACCATTGTTAAACATTGAATAAACCTTGGTTAAACATTGGTTAAACCATGGCTAAACATTGAATAAACCTTGGTTAAACAAAATTTTGATTAAATTCCAGGTAAATTAAAACTTGGTTAAATTTTAACTAAAGTAAATTTTGGTTAAACATTAGTTAAACCTTGATTAGAATAAATTAAAAAAAAATATTGGTTAAGCCTTGGCTAAATTAAAACTTGTTTAAACTTTGGCTAAACATTGGCTTAAGAAAAAATTATTTAAAATTTGGATAATTGTCAAACATTGGTTAAATTAAAACTTAACTAAACATTAATTAAACCTTGGTTAAGTTAAAACTCATCCATAATTAATAATGAATTACTGAACACTTATTGTTAATACTTATTAGATATTAGTTATAATTATTAATTATAATTTATCAATAAATAATAATAATAATAATAACCTATTAAGTATAATATATAATTAATAGTTAGTAATTTTTTTTTCTTATGTACTTAACCTGCATACCAAATAATTAGCTTAAATTAACAACCTATCTACATACCTATTCATCTACTTATTTATTTAAATAATTTCCAAACCTATTTAACCCACTCACAATTTATGCAAAATGTATATTGAACATGTTTTAAATACAACATAGACTATAAATATACCCAAATATATTAGTGTAAATCAAAAATATATAAGTATATCACATAAGGTAATCAAGTTACAACCAATGTTGGATGAGTATCAACAATATTGGATATCACTTGGGTATCATCCAAGTATCCTTCCCCAAACCTGTTAAAGTATTTTTTGAATGATACCTTGATTCAAAACATGATCATCGATTCTCATTTGTATGTATGAGATGAAAACTAGCTCAAGGAAAAAGGAATAAAGTAGATTTTTTTGGTAATTTTGGTTATGATATTTTTATTTGAAAATAATAATAAACAATTTGTGAAAAATGTCAAATGATAACCAACTATTTTCAAATTTATGGGAATCGATATTGTGAGAACCAATTTAATTTTTTATAAAAATATTGATACCCTATCCTGGTGTAATAAGTTTAAAAATAAAAATAAAAGGTGAAAATCAAAACATTTTGTAAATTATTTTGTGAAAACCGGATCCGATGGGTATCAAAAACTTGTGATACTTGCTAAACACTAGTTGTGACTACTCTTGCAACTAATTTGATATATAAACTTTTTCATGGATGAAAAACTTAAAAATTTAATCAACATGGAAGGATGGAAAACATAGTAATTGCAAATTAGTTGCATTATAGTTGCAATAATAATAATAATAGATTGGAAAGGATGGTGACTAATTACAAAAATGTCAAAACATAGTTGTACATGATAATTAGTTGCAAATTGGATGGTTGCATCATACAAAATTTCTTTTAATGATAATACTTATAATAAGTGAAATGATAAAAAAACGAAAATGTTATTTGTAATGTTTTTAATTATTATTTATAATTAACTATAATACTATTATACATGTATAACAATAACATTATATTATGAAATATATTATTATTATTACATTTAACTATTATTGTTGTTAATATAGTATAGTTTGTAAGTAAACTATATTAATATTGAATAAATATTAAGACATAATTGCAAATAGGTTTCAACTAGTTCGCCACATTTGTAACTAGAATGTTTATCTCATATATTTTGTTTTCCATTTTTCTAGTGTGGAGTATATAATTAGATGCAATAGTAATATTCAATATCATTAACAAATGAGCCAATAAAAAAAGTCCACCCTAAAATTGAACCCAAAATAAAATAAAATAATCTTAAATCTAAGTAATTAGCCTAAGCCAACCTACTTACCTCCCTAAACCTACCTTCCTGATCTATCTTCATAGATGACATGTGTCAACATCCTATTGACCTTAAATAAAATGATCCAATTTAAATTAATTAATACTGAATATTAAATTGGGCTTAATTGTGCCACATGACACCAAATAATTGGCCTTCAAAAAATGGATCCTAACATCTATGCATTATCCATTCAAGATAATAGCAATCTTGATGGATAATGCATGGATGTGAGGATCTCACCTGATGTGTACTAAAGGATGATATACAAAATCACTTAAAGTGCCTGCATATAGACCGTAAGAGTCCTTTGTAAGGTCCTTTGTAGGATTGCATCATTGCAATCCTACCTTCTACGCCGTACAAATGGTTAAGATCCAATTGTAAGACATTTGGAAAAATTTCCTCTACTGTATTTGGAGTGCACCTTATATTTTCAGATATCCCTCATAAAAAGGAGGAGGGATCTGGACCAGCAGTCATTAGGATGGCCAGTATTTTGATATGTTATGATTGTGTATGTGGATGCACCCCCCTTCATAATCAGACTCAGTCACACACATGTTGTTTGAACTTGAACCTCATTTTTCATAGATGTAAAACATAGCAGTCATGTTCATAATTGATCCATCTTTGTAAAACTACTTTCTGAACATATGATTATGCAAAGACATCTTTTTCCTCATTTTAAATATATGATAATAGCAAAGTTTATAATTTCTTAAATAATTTTTTTCAAAGCACACATTGTCAAATTATTTATCTCATTAAATGTAGCATTTTATGCAATGTTTGAATAAAACCAGCTTCATGAATAGCCAAATCATCATTAAAATTGTAGTATTTGCAACTAAATTGAATATTATTTTTCTTTTTATGCTTCATTTGTTAGTTTGCATATATAAAGAAAATACTTCAATTCATGCTTTACCTGATGTTATATTAGAATGGATATTTCAGAGAAAAATACCAAGTTGATTTTGGTGCTGGGTTTTGGCAACAATTGTTGACATCTCACGCTAGTATGGCCATCCCATGTCATATGTAACTGAAAGCAAGGAATACAGAGGCTCTAGAACAATTTAAGGAAATCACAACGGTAAATTACTACAAAGTGCATAATCCCCTGAAATTTTCTTTTGCATGTACTTTTCTAAGCTCAAAAATTTGTAATCATACAGAATGATTAGCAATTGTTAAAAAAGTGATAATTAGTGCTATCAAAAGTATCCATGGGATCATGGAAAAAAGCTCTCTGTAATACTGACTTTCCATCACACAATCCATGAATCTAAAACAAAAACACTTTCAGATCAGATGGCAATTTAACTTGAGCATGATCTTAATTGTTGCACAATCCACATATGCAAAATCCAGTCGTAACTAAGTCAGCAAATGTTATTGCACACTTTATAACTCATGCACCCATAGTAGAGAATATCCACAAAACAAATTCAAAGTCAAGACTTATTAATTTGTGTCTTTGGTAGGTGTGTCTTTGGAACTTGGCTAAGATGATCTACGTCAGGGAAAGGATACATATTCACCTAACCAGGTTTTGGATAGAACCCAACAATTTGTGGACAATATTAATTTCATCCCCATAAAAAAATCTACTTTTATATTCTGAAAATATGTAATGTAAGATAAAGTTTCCATTTGTTACATATTATAATGTATCATATTTATGATGAAAATATTTATACATATGTCACAAGTTTCCTATCTATTTCACACTCTAAGAACAGTATATTTGGTTTTATAGCTAGAAGTACAACAGTATGTTGATGTTCATTGTGTTCACCATCTTTGCTAGGCACACTTTTAGAGATGGGACTATCAGTTAATAATAAATGGTTAGCCTAATATAGTTGGATGAATAAGCTATGTTAAATAGAAATTTAGAATGTGACAAGAGAACATCCTTTCCCTGAAGTAGATAATCTTAGCCAAGTTCAAACCCTAACCTTTGCATCACAATGTCCTGAAGCATTTGTGCAACAATTTATGTTCTTGGAGTATCATGGAAAGTAGTCAAGCTTCCTGGTACTTTAAAGGAGAGATTATGAAAACCCCCGGTGAGAACGAAATATCATCTAAACTTCAGCTCCCACAGCCTGGCCAACAATAAGCCTTCATAACTTCAAGCTAGAAGTGAAAGTCTCATATTGTTCTGCAAAGCTTGCTACCTCAGAATATTTCACAAGCTGAGGCGACATGAAAATGACAACATGTGTAGAGAATCCAGAATGTCATAGTTGCAACAACTATGTGTCTTAGATGTACTACTACATCCCTGCTATGAAAATCTAAACTTAAAATGCCTTGCATCCAAATTCCAATCCAATTATGGAAAGAAGAAATAGCATGCATCCCACTTGGCTGGAGTCCGAGGGATTGATGAATCAAGAATAGTTTATCAGAACATCAACAAAGGCCACTTCGGCAATGGTGGATGTAAAAAAGTCAGGCCCCTTGGTCAAAAGTGGACCAATCAAGAGACACCCTGCACTTTGAGCTCAATAGCATTCGTCCTTAGCTCCATATGTCTCCTCAATAAGAATACATGTGTTATGAAGTCTGTGAAGATCATGTTTCTCTCTGGAACAACTTCCCATCTTCAAACCACTTATGCTCCATGTAGTGTCCCGCACCTCAAATGTGGAGCCACTGCAAGCATGATGCTTTGGTCCATGAATGGTAGTCTGTAAGAGAAAAACTAATCATCATGGTGCCTGCATGATGATGACCACACAACATTAGACTTCATATATGCCAAGCAAATATGTCCTGTAGGTTAATAGGTTAAGAGCCGTTTTTCACTCTGGTTCCAAACTACATCAACAACAACAGCTTCATTCAAAAAAAGTTTGCAAGGAACTTATGACCGGACATTTCATGTGCTGAAGACAAGGAACTTCAGATCTGCAAACATCTACAATGATGTATTGGACATTACATGCCACATAAGGTCCTCCATAGAACAGTAGGAGTCCCCAATGAAAGCAGAATCAAATACCTCATATGAGCAAAGAAGCAATGGGAGCGAACCATCCAGTTTTAAATGGATGAGACCTTAATATGTGCTCCGTCACTAGCTGTTTCCCAAGTTCACAAAACTTTGGACTTCCTTCATCTTGAAATCACCAAGAACCTACAGAAATAGAAAAATTAACCACAGTGAGTGGAGAAAAGGGTGCTTCTGGAAAGAAAGTTCAATGTGGCAATAGTCAATTGGTTCAACACTGCTTTCCAATGTTCATGGACCATGGTGGAAAACACATGGGGGTGTTCTCAGAGGATTCTAGCCATATCCAAAGGTACAAGAATCAAATTACACATTCTCCTTTTCTAAAGATTACAAGGGCTTTGGGAATCTAAAGTTTCTGGTAGAAAGTGAGTTCATGGTTTCACCAACAGGAGAGAGCTTGTGAAGATGGTAATTGCTCCATTCTCATGCACATGAACAATTAATTGATCTTTTAAAACTTGCACATCCTCCAGCTCTAGACTGCACCATATTACTATGTCAGAATACATGGAAATTGAATATGATTAGAAACAATAAAACTGCCGCTCTTGAAAGTAAACCTAGCAGATCCAAAGAAGACTTTGTTGACGAACTTGACAGAACAGACATGATTGTGAACCTGCAAGAGAGTGTCATTGTGCCATAGTTATCCAAGAAGGTCTCACCTATCTAAGATTATTTTCAGGTTGAGGTGTGTAATCTGGTGGGATCTAGTGTGTCTACCCTAGACCCTGGTAAGACCAACTGTAGGAGACAAAGCACAATTGTCTGGAAGAACAAAAGGTTTATGACAGCTTTACAGCAAAAACCCTTGGCCACTTGAAGTCGAGTAGGACATCGAACAAGGACAACACAGAGGATGGCACTCAGGCCATGGAGTAGGACATCAAACAAGGACAACATAGAGGATGGCGTTCAGGCCATCATCTTTATGACAAGTTAACTCCTATGGGGGACTTTACCTTGATAGACAAAGCTTCCTGGTCATTCTTGATTGGCTTTACAGAGCCATTTGCATAAGCAATCTCCTGCATTTTATTCATGAATTATTCATGTCAATCTGCTACATATCCTACACACAGGAATAATTCAATGCTATTAGCAATTGCCTTCAAGATTTGTAGAACTGCTATGCATAGACTGTATCATTTGGGCTTTGATGACAGTCCTATATATATAACATGAACAATGACTATGCTCTTCTGGTCCCCAAAACTCACCTTGAGACACTGCATTGTTGTTTCAAATAGAGAGCACCTCCTAAATCAACCTATAAATTGAGTAATTTGACATCATTCTGTTCTAAGCCACATCACTCACTGGAAACAAGCTCAGGGAATGCATATGCCATTTGGACATATATCTTCACTTGCCAGGTAAATGATACAGAATGGACAACTATCTTAAGATATTCAGCTTCACAATCCACAGAGTACACACCTGGGGCTATGAGAGAGCAACAACCTAAAGTCAGAGGGATTATTGCCACCAAAAGTTCCAAGTTGAATGTCTCATCATTCCACTCTTGAAGAAGAATTGTTCCCAATGGTGGGTGGCAGAATGATCTTCTCCTTCAATCTTTTGTGGAAGCAGATCTACCAAAAATCCTAAAAAAAAAACCTAATGACAGCACAGCTGAGCTAAAAGATCAGAGTTCAACCTTGAAAATTGCTGTTGCCTTTTTCTGTCTTCATCTCTAACTTGAATGTAGGTCCTTAAACTGGTGAGGGCTAACTACGTGCAAAAGCTAAAATCACACGAATCTTTCTGAAGAAAAGCACAATACAAAAGAACACTGCAAGGAAATGAACCATTACTTGATCACCTATGACTTGCAAACTTTGGCTGTGTTCATCAGGCCAGTTGGACCCCACCCACTTTAGACATATCTCAACATATATGCAAACATAAGACCACCATATAGGAGATAAATATCCTCAAGAGAAGAGGTAAAAGAAAAGTAGAAAACAGATAGTTAGGCCAAATCATCTGACACAGGAAGTTAGTAATCTGAATGTTTTGGTCTTCACTGATTTCTCCCAATTCTTTCGTGATGTCTCTCATAAGTCTTTCACACTTTAACGAGCACTGCCTGCATCAGCATTGCATCCAGATTCACAAAAACAACCACAACTAAAATTATAAGACCCTTCCAATCAGTAAAGCATGATCCTAAAGTTGTCATTCTGTGACGGCTTCTTGGCCCCTGCAAGATCACAACTTTTATCACCTCCGAGGCATCATTCGGTGCCTGTAATGTCATTGGATACATGTAATGAAAGTTGAATTTTGCTAACCTCATTCACTATTGTACTATCCAAGAGTAATCTATTGTGTTGCTAGTGGAGGCATAGCAGTGGCATAAGATATGTGCTTTGGACCTATGTATTAAGGCAGTCTTTCAATCCTTTTGTAATATTTCTCATATCTCTTAGACACTTTACCTCTAGCACTGGCTCCATTCCCATTATGCTCAGCTTCACAAAAATAATAACCACTTAAAAAGTTATGAAACCTTTCTTAAATTTAGCAGTTGTTCTTTCTATGGCAACTGTGCTTTCTCCAATCCTCCCTCCATCCATAGTGTTCCCTATGTGCAGATGATGGCCCAACGAGAGACACATAAATAATTACACAACATTGTGGATCCCATGTCTACAATTTATAAACGATGTTACACTCAGCAAACCTTCGAAACTCTTGAACAAACACAGGGTGAACCCCATGCGGGGAGGGAGGCAACAACCCCTTCAATCATTATCAGAAAGAGAGAAGTACAGAGGTGGGAGGAAACGCCACCGAATGGTGGTGTTGTCACTCCCGAAGATATTCAGATGCAACCATTCATTCCTAAAGGCAAGCTCAATTCTATCTTGAATTTCTAAGTCTTTGTCGGGCCTGGGAGTTCTGATGGCCTTCCAGGTGGCCATGCTGACTTCGACAGTGGCCACCTAGAACTGTTGAAGAACTTTGTTGAGGGAGTAGTAGTCGTCAAAGTGCTTGCGACACCTCTCGGACCAGAGGTAGTAAAGAATGAAGGTGCGAAGGATGTCGAGAGGTTGCCTGAGGTAGGTGAAACCGCCGGTGTGGTTAGCGTGGAGGCCGGGAGGGTCGTCCTTGCATTCGATGGAGGCTGGGAGGGTCGTCCTCACGTTCGATGGAGGCCTTTCCGGGCAAGATGAATGGCCAGTTGATGGTGATGTCCTCGGGGGCCTTCTATTCCTCCCAGACTTTCCTGAAAGCCACCCAGGCGCGCTGCGCAGGAGGGCAGTCCAGGAGGCAATGCTGGGGGATTCAGGGGTCCCAGTGTCGCATGTGTTGCAGGTGGGAGGGATTCCCATCACTTGCAGCCAGGTCCCAGTCGAGAGACCCCAATTGAGGGTTAGCCAGATCAGGGTGCTAACCTTCCTAGGACGGGCGTTGTGCCAGATCCTGACGACCACCTGAGAGGTGGTGGAGTTCCTGAGGTCGAGGTCGTTGATGAACTTGATGATTCCAGGTGAGTGAAAGGGCCCCTTGGCGTTTCTGTAGCCCCTTTTGGCAGTGTAGCCAAAGAAGGGCGCATCGCCGAGCGGGTATATTTCTTTCCAGTGCCATTCCCTTGGATCCCAGGGGAAGTTCTCGATAAAGCCTGATTCAAAGATCCAAAATGTTGTGTTCTTTTGGTTGACAGAGGGAGGGTCTCTGGCAACTTTGAAAAAGGTGCCGTGCCTTTCTTGCGAGAAAACTCTAACCGAAGAGAGGTTGTGGTGGAGAAGGGAGTGGATCTGGTAGCTCATGGCCCGAAGCTGGGCGCTAGCAGAAGTTCTCCTGAATTCCAGTGCCAAGACCTTGTCGGGAAGGGAGTCCATAACGTAGTAGACCCATTTCAGCAGCTTGCCCGATCGAGGGGCAAAGTTGTTGACCCAGTCACCTGGTTGAGCCTAGGGGCTAAAAAAGTCGAGTCACCTGGGAATGCTCTCTAAAATAATGTCTTTGGAGGCTCTGTTGGAAGCCTGAAAATGCATTCCCAAGTCAAATAGGTTCTTCCATTCTTGCGCTTCCCGGTTCCAGAGGTCTCTGATTTTGGTGTGCCCGGAGCGCGCGAAAGCGCAACCTTCGCTCTCGCCGTTCATTTCGAGAGGCAGACCTCTTGAGTTGGTGAGGGATGGGTTTTCGAAGAGAGGCTACCTGAGCAGTTCCGCCCTGTTTGCCGGGTCTTCCTTGGTTAGAGCTAGTCGCACATTGATCCATGCCCCAAGGATGCTCTTCCACATGGAGCAGGACGCGAGCTTGGGTGCGACGAAGATCCAGTTTATATTTGGAGTGTTGGGTCCTTTGCCATGGACTGGGAACTTGGTCTAATCAGCGTGATGTCTGATCAGCTCTTTCCAAGGTTCCCCACCTGGGGCTAGGCCCCGCACCAACAGCTTCGCGAGGAGCGCCTCCAACTGGGTTTTGGGGTCGATTATGCCCAGCCCCCTTTTGGCGATGGGTAAGGTGAGGGTGTCCCATTTCACCTTAGCCCCGGAAGGTGCAACTTTGCCCCCCCAAATAAAATTCCTTACCACCCCATGTACCTGGCTGCACATCCTGGGATTTGGGTTCCAAGATGCGACCAGGTACCACATTGATGCCAGAAGAACTTGGTTGGCTACAAGTATCCTTCCTGTGAGTGAAAGGTTTCTGTGGTTCCAGTTGATCAATTTATCTTTCAAAACCGTCATCATTTTATCAAAATTCGTTTCTATTGGGAGGCGAAAGCCAACCTGGACCCCTAGGTATTTGACGCCCTCGCCCTCGGGAATCCACTTGAGGCCGACCTCCTGGCCCCAAGTCCAGGTGCGTTCTCTCGTGTTCGCCCAGATGGCAGCGGATTTGTTCCAGTTTACCTTGGCACCGAATGCTATACAAAAAGTTTCCAGAACTCCCTGGGCCTTGTCCAGGTTAGCCTGGTCACCTTTGAGATATAGGGCTGTATCATTGGCGAAGGTTTGGTCCCTGAGTTTGCCCCTCTAGGCAGGTTCAGTCCTTCTACATCGTACCTGGGGTCTTCTAACATGTGCCCCAGGACGTTAGTTGCTAAGATGAAAAGATAAGGAGCTAGGGGGCACCCTTGGCGGATAGATCAGGCCAGCTGGAATACTGGCCTCGCCTTTCCGTTGATCCTAATCGCGGAGGTGGCATGAAGGTACACGGTGCGGACCCACCGCACCCAGGTGCTGTTGAAGCCGAGCTTGGACAGGGATGTGAACAAGAAGTTCCACTCTATCCTATTGAAGGTTTTTTTGAAATCCAATAGGAGGAGGACTAGCTCCTGGTCGCTCTCCACGGCCTAGTCTAGGGAGTCCTGGGTTATGAAGACATTGTCGAGAATACTCCTACCCTCTACGAAGCCAGTTTGATTCGGTTGATAACACCTGGGAGGAAGGCTTGCAGCCTCTCGGCGAGGGTTTTGGCCAGAATTTTATAGACACTCCCTAGGAGAGTGATCGACCTCCAATTCCTGAGTTTAGAGCGATCTCCCGTTTTGGGAATCAGGGTGATAAGCCCCATGTTGATGTAATTCGAGGCCTTTCCAGAGGCCAGCATGGCCGTGTAAGCTTTGAACAGCATGGGCACCACTTCAGAGGCGTAGGCCTGGAAGAACTCAATAGGAATTCTGTCGCGTCCGGGTGCTTTGCCTTTGGGCAGCGCCTGGATCGCTTTGCCTTTGGGCAGCGCCTAGATCATTTTGTGAATCTCTTCCAAGGTAAGATTCTGGGTGAGTGCCTCGTTCACATCAACTGTGGCCCTCACCGGTACGCTTTCCCAACACCGATCTTGGGCTTCCTGAGTGCCCGGGAGAAATGCTTCCAAGGAGTAAAGATTGGAGTAGAACTCAATGCCATGGTGGGAGAGATCAGATTGGCCTTTGACTGTGCCGCTTTCTGTTTCTAACTCTTTCAGCAGAGTTTTTTTCTGACCTAGTTTATGGAAGTCAAAAAAATTCTTTGAGCAAGTATCGCCGTACCTGAACCAGTTCGCGGAGGATAGATGTTGGTTGTGCGACACTTGGTTCTAATATACCTCTGCCAACTTCGCCTGGGAGTCGGATAGGATGTCCCTTACTCCTTCATTGGTCGGATCGCCATGCAGCTGAACCTCCGCCAGCTTGATCTTTTCAATGTGAGATCTGATTATGGCACCTTTCAGGTGTCTTTTTGCCTTTGCCACACGGTTGTTGCAGATCATTACCCTTTTTATGGCTGCTTCAATCCAGTATGCCCAGCCCTGGTTGTTGGGTGGGGTTAGTGAGTCTCCGGCCCAGGCTTGGAGTAGGGCTGCCTTGCTCTTCTCTTCCTCCAACAAGGAGGTGTCGAAGTAGCACGCTGGCTTGTTGGTGCCGGTTGCCTGCCCCCAAATGGAGATGATGAGGGGTGAGTGATCTGAGAACTTCCTGATTATGATTGCGGACTCGATTCCCCCCCCTGGAGTTGAGGTCTTGGGATACCATAAATTTGTTTATTCTGGAGATCGCGGAGTTGGCTCCGAGTCTCCCGTTTGTCGAAGGTGAAGGCCTTCTTGGACATCTTCTTGAAACTGTCTGAGCACCAAGCATCGGTCAGACTGTACTGAAGGGTCATGTGATGCCAGGAGGCCGCTTCCCTCCTGTGCATCTGCCTTTTACCGGCAATGCCCATGCGGGAGGTTTCCTCCTATTGGTTGAAGTCTCCCCTGATTATGGTGTTGTCGGAGTTGAGCTCAGCTTTGCTTATGGTTTTCCATAGGAGGGCTCGGTTTCTCGAGGTCCGGGCAGCATACACATTCACAATAGTGAGCGTGCCATTGCCGGCCGCTTGCAATTTGATAAACTGGGCTCTTCCTTCCATCAGAGTTCTGCTGTCCACCACTAGAGGGGCGGTCTTTCTGTCTACAAGGATGGCGGTACCAGCTCTCATTCTTTGAGAGGGGCCCATCGGTATTCCTAGGTTCTAGAAGGCGCCCCCCTTCCAGTACTCTAAGCCTTTCCCTGTGCTCTTCGTTCCCTCTATACCCAGGTGGTGTTCTTGGATGAGGAGAATTTGAGGGGGGGAGGGAAGAGAAGCTAACCAGATTTTGATCGCCTTTGGTTTTGGCGATTTGTTTTCCAAACCTCTGACGTTGAGGGATGTCAGGGTGAGAGTATTTTCAAACATGAGCGCATGGATCCTGGGCGGCTGGAGAGCTGATCGATCCCGTGTTTGCCAACGTTGTTTAGCTTGCTTTTTCCTGATCCACTCCCTGGACTGTTTGTCCGACTTCAAAGTTGAGGGAGGTGACCACCCGCTGGGGCTCCAATTTGAAGAGGTACAGCTTAGTGAACCTTTTCTTCCTGATAGCTTGAGGAGATGCCAGTTGGCTGGCAGTCTCGCTTTTGCGTGCTTGACGATCTGTGCTCACGGGGTCGGACTTCAGCAGGAGGTTGTGAGCCGAGCCCGAGAAGTCAATGTCGTTGTTCATACCTGTCAGGGAATCGGACAACCTCCAGTGGAGGTGTTTCTTATTTTGCACACTGCTGGCGCTGGAGCCAATACTAATGTGTCCGAGAATTGTACATTCCCACCCTCCTCTAGTCCGGTCCTCTTGCCAACTCCAGTCTAAGGAGAGGTAATCCTTGAGATTGAGACTATACCTAAGGATCTTATCCTCGAGCTCGGATTCGATGCTCTGGGTGATGTCTGCATGTGTTGTTGCATGGGTCCATTCTTCCTCGGACTAGCCCGTGATCCTGATGCTTAGCGAGAGGCTTGGCAGGGCGTTGTTTCTAGCGTAGATCAAAATCTCCTTCTGGGCGTTTTTTTTCCCTTGACAGGATCCGGCCAGATTCTTGCTCTGGCGTGTTCCTGCCCTGGTGGAGACGAGATTCCCAGTGAGGTGAAGTAGGAGCAGTGCACGTTTGAGTGCGTACGCTTCCTTCTTCCCCCTGGAGTGACATCATGGTTCGGGGTGAGGGTTGTGAACTGAGATAGGACTTGTCTCAGAGAGGCGATTCTAGGGGCGTGCTTTTTCCTTCCCTGAAAAGTCCATCCCTCCCTCATCTCCTCAAGATTATCCATCGCGTCTTCAGCTTTCGGGTTGTCCGCCTCCAGGGCCGCGAAAAGGTTAGTGCTTGTAGTTGGTTGTGTGGCCTGGCTGCTGTCAGCGTTCCGGAAGGCCTGCCCCCCTGGTCTTGCTTTGGTTGGGGAGCTCCTCCTTCCGATTGCTTTCCGTCTAGCACGTTTGTGGAGAGGGGTCCGGTGGGTGGAGTCACCCCTTCCCAAGGTTTGCTTCTGTTGGTGGTGTAGGATCGGGCATGGTGACCGAATCACCTGCATTTTCTGCACTGATTCGGAAGACCGGAGTACAAAATTTTCTGTGCTATCATGTCGTTGGTCTCGGCTCCTTCCGTCATTGACGGAATTCGGATGTACCCCGGGAGCTTGGAGATATCCTTCAGCTCAATCGTAATATGCGCCCTGCGGGCCTTTCGATGTAAGAATCTGCTACTTCGATTTCAAGCACCTCCCCGATCTTGCTGGCCATGATGGTCAGTGCTCTAGTGTTCTGAAATTTCTTGTGCAAGTCGGGGAATTGCACCTTGATTGCATGAGTGAGTTGAGCCTTTGCTCCCTGAGAGCTTGCGTCGAAGTTCAGAATATATCGCGAGAACGAGAAGCACAAGCCACTCCAGTCCACGGCCATCAGATGTCTGGTGGCTTTGGCTCCCTCCTCGTCTTCGAACAAGATCTCGAAATATCCTCTTGTGAGGAGAGCGATCGAAACAAGAGGAGCCGGGAGATGTAATTTGAGGCAATCGAGCAACGTTTTGAAGGTTGCTCTGCCCCCTAGGGTTCTACCAATTATGGCTCTTCTTGCCTTCTTGGCCGCGTTTTCTTGCATAGTGAGCACCAATTCCTTTGGAAAATTCGCCTCGATTTCCAAGTTATAATTGACTGGTGATGGGCCTTGGGATGCTTCCCCGTCTGGGAAAGCAGCACCTGTCCCGCTGCCTGGTTGCGCGATCAGAGTTTGGAGGGAGGGGGTCGTCACTGAGCTGATCGAGTTCTTGCGTTGCGTGCCTCTCATCCTCGGCGCTTTTGCCCTGGCGGCGGAGAGGTCTTCCTTCTCCGACTGCCTGGCAGCAGCAGCTTCCGAGGTCTCCGAGCTCCTTCCCAAACCAGCAGATGCAGAAGAAAGATCT